>OODN01000051.1_pt1 | contig 111577 bp, 116 predicted proteins | sample 1671651 | NCBI WGS metagenome assembly OODN01 (sample SAMN06348178, study PRJEB24527) | human gut metagenome | biome: human gut; feature: ankylosing spondylitis patient; material: feces | host: Homo sapiens | place: China | collected 2015-10 | reverse complement strand
CCGAATGGCGTTTTTTATTTACCACCAACTGGGTGGCTAACTTCATTCTATAATCTACCTTTTAATTTGTAGAGCGAGGACGTTTAGTTTTCACGAACAATCGCTTGTTATCTTCATCAACTAATTGCTTTAAAGCTTGATGAGTTTTGTATTCAGTTGATCCGAATTCAAACATCGATTCAAGATCGTTTAAGCCACCAGTCTCGATTAAAACTTTCGTCGCAATCATTTGCAGATAATAAAGCTCGTTTATGCGATTGAGTAGCTGCATATTATCCTTGTGCAATTGCTCATTTTCACGATGCAATTTTTCAATCGTCTCACGTTCGGATCTTGAGTGATTAAGTTCAGCTGCAATTTGATCATATGTTTTTTTAGAATTACCACGCTGCTTTTCAATTAGGAAATTAGTATAGTCAGTTAGCAGTGTGTTGATTAAGGCATTGCGATTATTTGGCAATTTTTTTATCAAGTAAGGTCTTGCTTCCCACAGTGCTAGTAAGTAATTCAAATTTGATTTTGTTTTTTCATAAAAGCGTGTTGAAAAATGATTTTCAAAATCCATGTTAATCTGTCCTTTTACTTTTTAAAATTGAAATCACCGTCAAGATCATCTGGATCATATACGCCGGTCAGCTCTTCAAAAAACATTCGAATATAATTCTTTGTCGTTTCCGAATCGCCAGCCAGCTTTTTCAGATTTTCTGAAATTGCGGCGAGATTTTCGTTGTAGCTGCGTATGATTGATTTTAATTCTGCGTTCCCTTGTTCGATGGTCTGATCGTGAAAATAATTCTCCACAATCAACTCCAACATTTCAGTTTTATTGAGGTTATTTTGTCTTGCTTCAGCCGAAATTTTTTCATAAACTGACGCATCAATTTTGATTGCAATTTTTGAAGATGCCATGACATACTCCTTCTACGTTTCATTTAGGTTAAAGAGCATAAGGGGGATCTACCACCGACACGTCGGCGGCCCACCAGTGGCGGGGATCTGGGTAGTAGTACGAATTTTCTCGCCGGTGGGCTACGTTGTCACGCAATGATCATGCTATCATCACAGCATGTGGGGTAATATATCACACACTTTTTTTCAAAATAAATTTTGGTGTCGCGATTTTTTGTTTACAAAACAGTCTAAAAACTCATTCGAAAAATAGCTGACTTTTTAAGCAAGATCTTGATAAAACTCTTTAACCTCAGATGCTATAAATAGGTTCTTCGGTTCAATTTTATGCTTGAAATATGTAGCACTAATTGCTCTACAACGGCTCAATGCAACGTACAATTGACCGGTGGCAAAAATCTTGCCAAGTTTTAAATTGACGCGATCGTAGGTCTGGCCTTGGCTACGGTGAATCGTAATTGCATAGCCCAACCGTACTGGTAGTTGCCGGAAACTGCCAATCTCTTTTTTCTCAAGTTTTGATTGGCCGTTATCATCAACAACCTTTTCGTATTCTTCAATCAACGTGTCAACTTTTTCAACTTCAACACGTTTGTCATCTTCTTCTAATGACACGATAATACTATTGGGTTTTAATTCTTTAACGGTGGCAAATTCACCATTAACATATCCTTCGTCTGCATTATTAGTTGTTAGAACAATCCGACAACCAACTTTTAACCTTAATTTTTGAGGAACGCCTCCAATATCCGATCGACTAACTCGTCCTGTCTTGTCCATGACATAGACAGCTTCTGTACCGCTTAAATTGTCGAGACCTTTATTGTTTTCGCTAACGGCTTCAGCATTAGTAGCACATAGACTGATAGCTTTCTTTTGCCACTTTTTAGCCTTGTGAGAGTTGATAAAAGCAAGACCTTTTTCGTTTCCTAATCGCACTTCATTTAAGGAGGCTGCGAAGTCCTTATCTTTTTGACGTACAACATTTGTTAATTGAACGGTTTTGAACTGCCATTTAGGCGACAAAAAAGCAAAACCATCAGGATTATTGGGATAAACGCTTTGCCATGCTTCTCTTTCTCTCGCATTAATAACGGGTGGTAGCTGACAAAAATCGCCACACAAAACCAACTGTATCCTATTGCTGATTTTCTTTTTAGAACTAACGCTATAGTGAGGTTTAGCCTCAGCTTCAATGATTTTTATTATCCAATCAAAAACATCAACACGTACCATACTTATTTCATCAATAACAATAACGTCAGTTACGTCCAATAGCTCTTGTACACGTTTGCTAATTGATGCTTCCTTATTTGGCTCCAATATGCCGATTGGTATACCTAATGTATGATGCAGTGTAGCTCCGCCAATATTACGTGCTGCGATACCTGTTGGTGCGCAGGTTACGACCCTTTTTCCTGCCCTTTCCAAACCATTAATTGCATGTTTTAACACGTAGCTCTTACCAACCCCAGCACCTCCAGTGATGAAGCAATTAGCACCAGACATAATGAGACGATATGCTCTTTCCTGATCCGCTGTTAATGATTCACCCTTTTCATCAACATCAACTGCGGTAGTCTGTACCTCTTTTTTTTCAATTTTTTCAAAATAGCCTTTACCCTTATCAAAAGTAATTTTAAACGAGGTTCCGACTTTAATTGCATCTTGGCATTCTTTGAGTAAGAAATACTCTGCATCAAATAATCTAAAGCTATGCGATTGACGCTTTATTGGCATTTTCTTACGTCCAGCGCCTGGACGTGCTCCGCCTCTCATCATCTATCACTCCTTTGATTTTTGTACTCTTTTTTCTTACAATCACGTCTAAGCGTTTTTAAGATATATAAGACTACTACCCTATTTTTCTCAAAAAAGTTCTCGTCAGGCCATTGTATTATCATGAGATTGAAGGTTATGTTATTGACAATACCGTACTGAAGCCTGGATTTTTACATATATTGGTCATATAACAATTTTTTAAAGAATCTGACGGCGAAAATCTGCCAGGCCGCTAAAATCGATAATATGTTGAGGATTACTCGGAATCAGTCGACTAATCAGCTTGACGTTGTACATATTCCGTAACTCATCGACGGTATTATTTGTTGTTATAATCGTGTATTTTTTTCTGCGTGCATTGTTAATGTTATACATTAATTCCTGCATAGTCTTATGCACTGGCCGAATTGTGCCTTTCATACCGCCTTCAGTTCCGAAGTCATCAAGCACCAGCACATCAGCTGTCTTGGCAAATTTGACGACCTGTTGCAGTCGATCAAGTGCCTTGCTGTCGCTATCTATTGAGCGATAGACAAGTTCAAGCATCTCGTCAGTTGCCAGGAAGAACACATCAGCGTAGCGCTTGTATTTGTCTACAAAACCATCTGGATGTTTGAGATAACCCCACCGGTAGCCGTGATACCTTATATAGTCAATCATAGCGACTGCCAAGCTCGTTTTGCCCGTGCCAGGTGAGCCTTCAAGCATGACGTTGAATGGTTCATCATTAGGCATCAACATCCGTTGGGCCAGCTGTTGGGCTTGCTGCTTAAGCTGCTCGGCATGTTGTTTACTGATTTGCCTTGAAGAGTCCCAGTTGTTAAAATTAAAAGTAATCGGAGTTTGTCCAGACCATAAACTTTGCGTATAGACATGGTCAAACTTCTGACGTTTAAGTTGCTGGTTCCACGCGCCAATGTACTTATCATTATTGGCTTTTATGTAGGCCTCAACAGCATTTTTATTATCTAGGTCAACCGGTAACGGCTGACCTTTTTCTTTTGCAATTCTTTTAAGATTTGCTGAGATGGACGCTGCCATTCCAGCAATGCTATGCATTGCCATAGTACTTGCTCCTTTCTACTGATCAATTGCATCGCTAATTGGGATTGCCATTCCTGCCAAATAGTCAAGTCGGTATTGTGTATTTCCCTCTTGGTCAATAGGTTTTGTGTAGTAAGCCTTCTGCTGTGGGCTAAGACTATTTACACCATTAATGGCAGCATTGATCTCGCTCTGCGTCCATTTGCCGTCAACCAGTTCTTGAACAAAGCCACCATCGCTTTGTGACTGTTGTGGTTTCTGATAGCCTTGGCTATTGGCAGTTGAATAGTCGTCATCAAAGCGACCATTAAACCATGTTGAACCGTTCATTGCATGCAGCCATTGATTATCTGCCAAGTATGCTTTATATTCGTTCAGCTTACGCAGCAGGTAATCATCTGTATTGTCTTTAGATTTCTTTCGCCATGCTTTGTAGTGGCGGAAGGCATCTTTCTTTCCCTGTTTCTTCGGATAGAGATCCCAAAGTTTGTTGAAGGACACAGACAAATCAGCGTCAGCTGAGGAGGCGTTAGCCTGTTTGTTTGTTAGTCCTTTGTCAGGTAAGTCCTTTGTGTGGTATTTATTTTGTAGTGTCGCCCCAGTCTGCGTAGACTTTTCCAACATAGGTGGCTCTTGTGTTGCGTTTTCCAACATAGGTGTTGGTTTTTCCGACTTAGGAGTTGGGCTGTCAGTGATGATCCATACAGCTCCACCGAGTCGGCCATTGTTTCGTACACGTTCGCGCTTTAGATAGCCGTACTCTTCAAGTTCTGTCAGCCCAGAACGCAATGAATCGCGACCGTCTGGAGCATGCTTGGCAATTTCAACCTCATAAAAGTCCCAATCGTCAGGCATTGACCAGAGATAACTAAAGATGCCGCGCGCTTTCCAGCTAAGGCGCTTGTCTTGAACTTCGCTGTTGCTGATAACCGTAAATTTATTCGTGTACTCTTTAATAATCCGTGTCATCGTTATACTCTCCTTTCTAATCTCAAAATGCACAACCAATGCCGACTAGCCATGCTTTCTACTCTAGATTTCGTGATTATTTAGCCAAATAACCAATTTTTCACGCGAAAATCGATAAATATTATCTATTTTGATAAAAGGCAAATTTTCATTACGAATCCATTTATCCAAAGTTGAACGGCTGCAGCCAAGAAACTTAGCCGCCATTTTTTTATCCATAAATGGCGGATAATCGTCTGTTTGAGATTTATTGGCAATTTTTGCAACCGATTCCGCTAACGCCTGATCGAAAAAATCATCCGGTAAATTAATTGTCAGTTGCATTAATACCACCCTCCTTCTTCCTTTAAATATTCAGCAGAATACTGATCCAACAACCATTCATTAACCTTAGACGCGGTCGTTGGCCTCACATTGGCATTAAAATTAATAATCTTTGCCATCGTCCACCGACTTATCCCTACTAGGCCAGCTAATGTATTGATTGAAATATTCAATTCACCCTTTCGCCTTCGCAAAAGATGTAATTGTTTTTCTGTTAGTTTCAAATTTCATCTCTCCTTAACAACTTTTTGTTGTTAAGTTAACAATATATCAACTCCTTATCGTTGTCAAGACTACATTTTGTTGTTTTGGTATATTTTTTTTGTTAAACTATTTGCATGGAGGATAGACCATATGAATAACATTAGATTCCTACGTGAGAAGAATGGTTTAACTCAAAATGCCTTAGGTAGAAAAGTTGGAATTTCTCAACAATCTATTAATAATTATGAAAACGAACATCGTGAGCCAAAGTTGAAGACTTGGCAAAAACTAGCTGATTATTTTGGGGTTTCGGTTTCATATCTGCAGGGTATTAATGAGGATCTTTCAAATTACGACTTATTTGTTGAAGAAAATCGAAAGAAAAATTTCTCTAGATATAATGAGTATGCACTCGCCCACAATATAAAAGTTGATCCAATTAACAGAAAGATAGTTAATGGTTGGGTAACCAACATCACTCCGCCTAATGCAAACGAATTAAAAGTTTTAGTTGGATTACAGGATCATTTTTCTTTTGAAGAAGCACAAAAACTTGTTGCAGATGGTAAGACAAAAGAATTGGTATCTGAAGCACTCCCATCTGCTTACTCCCCTACTGTTGAAGATCGAGTACGGAATCATCAACAGCTAAATAGTGATGAACTACCGATTACGAATCAAAGCTTAGTTGATATGCTATGCTTGGCCTATCAGCAATATCGAGGCCAAGTAAGTCTTGACTTTATAAAAAACAAAGCCAATCTAACGTCAGCCAAAAAGAAAAAGATCCTAGATGACTTCAGCGATCTGTTAGAACGTGAAATTACCCAAGATCTAGATAAATAGCTTTTTTAGTCACTCTTTCAAAACGCACAACCAATGCCGATTAACCATGCGTACATGGAGGAGAAAATGGCTTTTTATCAAAAATATCAACTTAAAAACGGCCAAATAAAATGGCTTGTAATGTATCGAGATAGTCTTGGCAAGCAGTATAAAAAAAAGGGCTTCCGTACTAAGAAAGAAGCCCAGTTATTCGCTGCAAATATTAAAGTTGAACGTGCAAGAGGTCGCGAAATTGACCACAATATGACCTATCGCGAAGTCTATGAAAAATTTTTTATTGGCCCATATACTGCCAGTCGTGAGGAATCAACGGTTGTTAGATTTACTAGAGATTTCCGTTGTTATATCTTACCGGCTCTTGGCGATCGACCTATTAAAAAGATTACGACTGCTGAATGTCAAGCTGCGGTAATGGAATGGTCCAAACACCGTAAGAACGTTGCTAAGCTAGGGCAGCAAGCAGCTATGATTTTCCGCGAAGCGCTTGCCCAGCATTTAATTTTCGAAAATCCAATGGCTAATGGTCTGATCAAATACCCTCGTGTAAAGCCAAATCATCGACCAAAAAGCTTTACCAAATCTGAATTTCAGATCTTCATTAAAGCCCTAAAATCTGACTATCAGACCAAGCTGCCACGAGCTTTTGCCTTTTTATGGCTGTTAGCTTTCACTGGTTGCCGTAAATCTGAAGTTGCCGCATTAAAATGGCAAGATATAAATCTCGATGATGGCTATATCTATATTCATCATTCAGTAACCCGTAATCTACAGAACGGTTTAAAAATCGGCAAAACTAAAACCAGCTCCTCAGTGCGACACATACCAATTGACAAGCAAACTGTTAAGGTACTTAGTGAATGGTACACTCATCAAAAGCAGGAAATGGAAATTCTTGGACTAGACTTTAAGAACAAAAAACAATTGCTATTCACTAATATCAATGGTGGACTGTTAACGCCAAGTAAACCTGGCAAATGGATGCATCAATTAGAAAAGGATCATAATCTACCGTACGTCACGCCCCATGGTCTCCGACATACTTATGGAACACTGCTTTTGGAAGCTGGAACACCTATTACTGATGTTTCCAAGTTATTAGGCCACAGCAATGTCGCTACAACGATGCAAGTTTATATTGACTTACACCCGGTAACCAGTCATCAGGCTGCCAATACTCTAGCTGCATTAGCTAATGACTAATTTTGTTACCTTTTTTGTTACCTAAAAACTATTCAGAATTTAAGATCCCTTTTATATCAATGGATTAGACGGTTTTTGGGGGCAATCCATGCTTTTCCCACTTGCCCCATTAGTAAAAATCATAAGGCATCATTACCACTCAAAATACTGTTATGTCAGCCTTTTGAATTACCATTTCATAGCCTGCCTGCTGGTAAATAAAATCTTTTGTTGCCTTTATGTTACCCTTACAATTATCTTAAACGGTATTGGTTATATATCTCATTTAAAGAAAACATCGCTAATCATTAATTAATTTGATTAGCGATGTTTTTTGTCTCATAAACGTTCATCTAAAAAATCTCTTTTTAGTCTATTTAGCAAAAAAAGTTTAAGATTTTATTAAGATATAGTTTTATGTTACAAAACTATTGCATTTTTTAATAAAAGTAACAATAATGAAACATATAGACAATGCTTTTGATAGGATTACAAAATGTTGCCACTCTTTATCATTTCGTTGATTCTTTCTTTATCTGTAGTTGGTCAAATCTTTTGGCAATAAAATCCCCGCCGCTAAGTCCCATATCTTAACGGCAAGAAGCATCGCCTTTCCTTATCAACAAAAACGGCATCCGTCAAATGGCGAATGTCGTTTTTATTATCTGAAGAAACAGCTGGTCCCTGACAAACCGGTTCTTAAAGCATTATAATCAGCGCTGCCTTTCTTTTGCGACCCTGCAAAAAAGCTCGCAAAAGCGTGATGTACGGCTTTAGCGAGCTTGATTGACTTAATAGTTGTCTTCTTGACGCTGAATATTGATCTTCAGCTTTTCTTCATAGGCTGCCATGATTTCATCTTCAGTAAAGCCAAAATCAACCAGCCCCAGTTTTAAGAACAGATGCCAGGCATGGCGGAAATCTTCTTGCCGATGATTGAAGTAGCTACCATATAAGAAGTTTTTGATTGCCAGATATTCCTTGTTCCAATCTGGTACCTTTTCAGCCGGTTTGCCGTTTTTGATCCGGGTCAGCATTTGCTCATCCAACACGATCAGATGCGTCCACTGCTTTTTGGCACTAAACAGCAAAAAGAAATTCAGCGCGTCAACGTATTCTTCTAATACCGTCTGATGATGCGTCCGGCCGGGAAGCTGCTTTCCTTGATGTTCCTTCCACACTTTGAACCATTCCGCGGCATTGGCAATCTCTGCCAGCTCAACGTCCAAGGCAGTAAAAACGTTTTGTACGCGAGCTTCGGCGCCAAGTTGAATATCATGATCCTCATCCAGCTGCCAGTCAAATTCAATTGATTCGTGCAGCAACTTAGTAATATCTAACAAACTAATCTTCCTTTTCTTCTGCTTCTTTTGTTTCAGCCAAGCCAGCAGTCGGCTGTTCGATTTGACTGGCTGGCTGATCAGGCGTCGTCATCGTCAGATTTTCCGGCTCATCAGCAGCAAAAATCATTGCATCGGTCCGGACTGCTAAAAATTCACGGTTGTCAAGATACCATTCGCGAACCAGCGGATAGTGCAGCAAGACATCAAAAAACGAAACGCGCTCCTCGCTGTCTAATACCCGAAAGCTCCATTCCTGGCTGTAGTCATTCGGATCAAAAGCCAATTGCAGACGGACGTTTTGATCCAGCTGCAATTCGGCACCATTGTTTTGCGACAGGCTCAGCAGCATATAGTCGGTATCCGTAGTCTTGACAAACAAGCGATCGATAATCGTCAGCGGCAGATCTGGTTTTTGCAGACGGAACCGCGCGCCATTGCCAGTTTCTAAGATGCCCAGGTCAATCACGAAGTCCAGCTGTTTTTCCAGCAGCAGAGCAAACTTGATCATCGGCTGCACCACGGCTTGCAGATCCAGATCACTAAATTTCTGCGTCTGACGCACGATGAAAAAGTCAACCAGTGCCCGATTGCTGAACTTCAGAATCTGGTGCTTCAAATTCAGATAAAATAGTGGCTCATGATGATGTTGCTCGGCAAAGAAGGCCCCGCCATTACGCGGATCAATCTCAAAAGTAAACCGCTCTTGATCCTCCATTGGCGAAATCTTGGCCAACAGCTGATGGTGAATATCGTTTTCTTCGATTGTCAAGCCAGACTCATTGTTTAATTCCAGCATCCGCGCCATTAAAAGCAGATAGTAGTCGGCCAGCTGATAGTGCTGTGGGAACTTGACAAAAGCATTTTCCAGGCTGAGCCCTTCCAATTTTTCCGTTGCCGCAAGCAGTTCTTTCGGATCCTTAGTCGAAGTCAGCTGATTAAGCAAAGCCACATAGCGCTGACCAACTTCCAGGCCTTGGGCGATCGAATTACTGAGCGAGCGAACGCGATCGGCCGCCGTTGAGATCATTTGATTATTGCTCATCTGCGCTCACCCCCGCTTGCTTGCCGCCCAGGCTCTTAAGATAGCTGGCATACAGATTTCGGTTGGCCAGTTCAAAGTCCTCAAACGTGCCAAACGTATCAACAATGCTCTTTTGTTCGTAGCTCAAGATTGTGTTTTCCTTGGACAGATCCAAGACTACGCGCTCATTTTCTTTGATCGTATCAGCTGCTGTTCGCGATTCTTGTTCTTCATCTTCCAACTTGCTGATCTGTTCAACGATTATCTGCCGTGCTTCACGGTTTTTATTGGATTCAAACAAACCGCTGTGCGCACTGGCATCCTTAAGCTGACTCTGCAGTTCGGCCCGCTTTTGCTCACGTTCCTGACGATTGTCGATCAGTTTTTGCAGACGATCGTTTTCACTGGAGATCTGTTCGATGCGATCGCTGTTATAGCGCTTGTTTTGCTTGCTCAACTCAAACGCGCGCGCCAGCTTTTGGTATTCTTCCTGATCAAAGGCAAAGCGGATATTCAGCACGTCTAATTCGCCAAACCGCCGCCGATCCCACCAATTCCCAAAATAGATGCGGTAGTGACCAGTCTGGTATTCCTCGTAGTAAAAGAATGGATAGGCCTTGCCCAAATATTGAATCAGGTTGGCACTCAAAAAATTGCTCAACTGATCAGCCAGATCATCGACCAGGTTCATTACGCCCTGTTCATTCGGCTGCTGCTCGCGATGCTCGATTTCAGCAGCATAGCGTTGATTGTCCAGCAATTGATATACCTTGCAGTCATCATGATGATCGACCGCGGTTTCCAATTCTTGCAGATACTTGATCTTAGTAGCAATTTGTTTATTGATTGCTTGGCTTACATCAAGCGCACCATTTGTCTGTTCAACATTTGCCATAGCTTTAACTCCTTAATTTAATACTGATTTAATCTTAGCGGATTTTTGACAACTTTTAAAGCGATTAATCCAGGTAGTTGCAAAATCTTTACCATTGACGGTAACGGTTGCAAATTTATTCAGAATGACTATAATATAGTTGTTCGAGTATTACACATATGTGGACTACTTGAATGTCAAGAAAAGAGGCGAAACTATTATGGCACGTAAGTTGAGTAAGCAAGAACGAAAAGAAATGGCCCGTAAGGCTATGGAAAAGCGTGGCAACAAAAAGCCTAGTGGTTCAGGCTTCGCTAAGCTGGATGCAGATGCCAAAAAGCTCAGTGAATAGTTTTTGTCACGATTCTGATTTAAAAAACGCAGCGTCACTTGCAACGCTGCGTTTTTTTCGTTGCAAAAATAAAAAGACCTGCAGCTTGGCAGGCCTTTTTGGCAAAACACAAATTAGTATTGGAGCATGTACTTGTCACGTTCCCAGTCAGAAACGTGTTGACGGTAACCGTCGTATTCACGCGTCTTGGCTTCAAAGAAGTTCTTGTAGAGGTGTTCGCCCATCGATTCACGAACGACTTCATCAGCACGCAGGCTCTTCAAAGCGTTGTGCAGGTTGGATGGCAGATCCTCAATGCCCTTGGCTTCACGTTCTTCTGGCGTCATCATGTAGATGTTTTCCGTAACTTCCTTCATTGGCGTCAGGTTGTTGCGCAGACCGTCCAGACCGGCTTCCAAAATAGCAGCAATTGCCAGGTATGGGTTAGCCGTGCAGTCAACGGAACGCATTTCAACCCGCGTTCCCATCTTGCGGTCGTCTGGAATCCGAATCAATGGTGAACGGTTGGATGCAGACCATGCAACGTAAACCGGTGCTTCATAGCCTGGTACCAGACGCTTGTAAGAGTTAACGGTTGGGTTGCAGATTGCCGTCAGTGCGCGCGCGTGCTTCAAGATACCAGCCAGGAAGTGGTAGGCCGTGTCAGACAATTGCAGTTCGCCCTTTTCATCGTAGAAGGCGTTGTTGCCGTCCTTGTCAAACAGTGACATGTTGGTGTGCATCCCAGAGCCGTTGATGCCGGACAATGGCTTTGGCATAAACGTAGCGTGCAGACCATGCTTTTTAGCAACTGACTTAACAACGAACTTGAACGTTTGAATGTTGTCGGCAGCTTCCAGAGCATTAGCGTACTTAAAGTCGACTTCGTGTTGGCCAGGAGCAACTTCATGGTGAGCAGCCTCAACATCAAAGCCCATCTTTTCCAGTGCCAAAACAATGTCGCGACGGCAGTTTTCGCCGGCATCGGCAGGTTCCATATCAAAGTAGTTTTCGTTATCGTTTACTTCAGTCGTTGGGTTGCCCTTTTCGTCAGTCTTGAACAAAAAGAATTCTGGTTCCGGACCGATGTTGAATGAAGTAAAGCCAGCTTTCTTCATGTCGTCTAAAACACGGATCAGGTTGTTGCGAGGGTCACCAGCAAATGGCGTGCCATCAGTCATGTGCACGCTGCAGATCACGCGGGCAACCTTACCGTGTTCCTCACCCCAAGGAAAGACCAGCCAAGTTGACATGTCTGGGTAGAGGTACATGTCACTTTCGTTGATGCGGACAAAGCCGTCGATTGAAGAGCCATCAAACATCATCTTGTTGTTCATCAGCTTGTCTAATTGGCTGACGGGCAGGTCAACGCTCTTCGTCGTACCAAACAGATCAGAGAACATTACCCGCAGAAAATGAACGTTTTCTTTTTCAACTAATTCATGAACTTCTTCTTTAGTGAATACGTGTTTTGCCATTTTATTCCATTCCTTCCACACTTACGGTTTCACAACTAGTCTCAGATGGCTAGACCAATTATTGAATTGGCCTTGGTTAATGCTTATATTCAGCCTTCCCTCTGATTACTTTAATAGCCTACCAATTGGAAGGAAATAAGTCAATTTTTGATAGGGCTTTCATGATCGATCACGTTGATTAATTAGTTTGGCTAACGTTTAACTTTAATTTTTTAACCACTCTTTAACGTCAGCTTCAATTTCATTAGTCGTATTCCGACCGCTAACCAAATCATACCATTGAACGTTCATCTTATTTCTAAACCAGGTTAACTGACGCTTGGCATAGTGACGGGAATCCTGCTTGATCTTGGCAATTGCATCCGCCAGCGTCGTCTCACCCTTAAAGTACGGAAACAGCTCTCGGTAGCCGATTCCCTTGCCAGACTGGTAATTTTCACCGCCATGTTCATACAACCAGCGCGCCTCATCAAGCAGACCTTCTTTAATCATCAAATCAACCCGTTGATTGATGCGTTCATATAAAACCGAACGTTCGGTAGTCAAACCGATCAGCAAAAATTCATTGTCGCTTTTGGTCTGCGTCTGCTGCGAAAACAGTTGGCCCGTTTTTTCAATAACCTCTAGTGCCCGAATTACACGTCTTAAATTACCCACCGGGATCTGTTTGGCAGCCTGAGGATCTTTTTGGTACAGCTGCTTCCAAACGGCTTCAGGGCCCTTTTGATCGGCCATTTGATGCCAGTAGTCGCGAATCCGTTGCGATTGTTCATCGAAATGATCGGCACCCAGCGCCAGATTTTCAGTCAGTGTCTGCAGATAAAAGCCGGTCCCACCAACGACCATGGGCAGATGCTGACGAGCGGCAATCTGATCAATTTGTTCATTAGCCAGTTTTTGGAATTCTGCCGCCGAAAAGCGCTGGTTAAGATTGCGAATATCAATCAAGTGATGCGGTACGCCATCCATTTCAGCAGGCGTGATCTTAGCCGTACCAATGTCTAAGTGACGATAAATCTGCATCGAGTCGCCTGAGATCACCTCGCCGTTTAAATCATGGGCCAGCTGAATCGACAGTGCCGTCTTGCCGACAGCAGTTGGGCCAACGATGGCTATTGCTTTAGTCAAAATTAAAACCTTCCTTGCTTAAAATTACTGGTAAATCTATTCAAAATCAGTCATAATAAAGCCAAATGACATAAAGGGGGCTACTCTTTTGAAAAAATTTACACGTGGTTTTGTATTGGGTGCCTTAACGACTCTGGGTGCGGTGGCAAGTGGCGTGGCTGCTTTCCACAAGACCGTCGTTAAGCCAATCGAAGAAGAAGAAAATCGTTTTGATGAGAACCGTCGCGCCGCTACGCGCAAGGGACGCTCTTCTCACCAACTGTAATCCATTACGATTATAAAAAAGGCTGTTGCATTTCTGCAACAGCCTTTTGTTTTTAGTCAGCGTACTTGGCTTTTTTCGTCTTGCCATGCCAGTCAGCATAGCCGCCCTTTAAGATATAGAGCTTGTGGTAGCCTTTTTTGGCTAAGAAAGTCACGGCCTGCGTGCTCAGCTGCATGCCGTCATCATAAAGGTAAACCGGCAGATCCGGCCGCAATTCGCCATACTGCTGCTTAAGATAGATGTATGGAAGACTGCGGGCGCCTAAAATGTGCCCCTTGTCAAAAGCATCCTTTTGCCGCAAGTCGATTACCTGCGCCTTACGCATGCCATCACGGAAGGCATCTTCATCCAGCACCGTGGCATAATGCTTGCGCCGGTAAGCACTGATCCCAGCACTTACGCCCCAGCCAACCAAAATTGCCAATACGATGATGTCAAAAATCAACCATCCCGAACTCATTCCCAGTACCACAACAATTTCCTCCAAACATGCTTGTTTTAATTTAAGAAAGGCAATTCATCACGTATTAAACGTGCTTCCTTGCCTTTTAATAGCTTTCAAATAAATAGTTTATTTTTCATCAGCGATAAAGTCAAGCGCCAATGAAGCAGCTCCGATCACGCCGGCATCGTTGCCCAGCTGAGCCAGTTTAAGCTGCGTGGAAGTCCGTACCGTTGGGAAGGCGAACTTTTGGAAGTTTTGCTGAACGCGCTTAAGCAGGAATTCACCAGCTGCGGAAACCCCACCACCGATAACCACCGTTTCAGGGTTCAGCGTGTTGCTGATGTTGGCACATGCCAGCCCCAGGTAGTACGTAACCTTCTTAACGACTTCGTTTGCCAAAAAGTCGTTTTCCTTAGCCAGGTCAAAGACGATCTTGGCCGTAATCTCGTCGCCATTGTCGATCATGGCCTTCAAACGGCTGTTGCCTTCGTATTCTTCAGCAGCATCCTGAGCCAGGTGAACGATCCCGGTAGCAGAAGCGTATTGTTCCAGACAGCCGTGGTTGCCGCAGGTACATTCATAGCCGTTCGGTTCAACGATGATGTGACCAACTTCACCACCAGCACCATTGATACCATGAACAAGCTTGCCGTTAGCGATGATCCCACCGCCGACGCCAGTTCCCAGCGTAATGAATACCACATCGTCACCCTCATGGCCAGCACCCTTCCAACGTTCGCCCAGGCCGGCACAGTTGGCATCGTTGTCCAGAGCAAACTTCAGGCCAGTACCTTTTTCGATTTGTTCCTTGACTGGCTGCAGCGTCTTCCAGTTCAGGTTGTAGGCGCCAATGACCGTTCCTTCTTCGCGGTTAACCGTTCCTGGCGTCCCCATGCCGATCCCGATAAACTGGCTGCGGTCCATCTTGTACAGATCAATGTGATGGTTGATGGATTCAATAATATCGGGAACGATGTGAGAACCTTCATCCAAAATGTTAGTCCGCAGCGACCACTTTTGTTGGATTTCGCCTTGATCCGTCAAAATAGCAAACTTGATCGTAGTCCCACCAAGGTCAACACCGATTAACTTCTTGTTCATGCTCTAATTTCTCCTTTAACCTCAATAAATCCCTTGCCTCAATAAGGCGATTTGTTTTTTTGATTCAGTTCTTCTTCAATGCGATGCTCTTTTCTTAAAACCAGTTTAGCCTGCATGTACAAATCCTTGTCCAAGACACCTGCTTGATAAAGATTGTCAACTTCGATAGCCATCAGCTCAATATCCCAAAGCCTTTTGCCAACGTAGACGAAGACGTTGAAACGTTTTAAAAGCTGTTGAACATCATATAGCGTGCGAATCTCACGAATTGGTTTCATTTTAGCAATCCCATTTCCAAAAAAACTGTAATCGTTACAATCAATATAGTGCCACTTAGAAAGCGTTTTAGCAAGTCCATCCTGCCCAAACGCGGTGCGCCAACCACAGCCGCCATAAAGAAGCCACCTAAAAGGCCGCCTAGATGACCGGCCAGATCGATTCCCGGTACCAAGATGTCGGTTCCCAGGTTAAGCAGCACCAAAATTAAAAACTGATGGGCCAGCGAATGAATTGCCGGCTCATCCCAAAAGGCCAGTCCCAGCATCAAAAAGGCGCCAAACAGGCCAAAAATACCAGTGCTGGCACCAGCAGAAATTGACTGTGGCAAAAAGACCGCACTGGCCAGATTACCCATCAGCGTACTTACTAGATAAATCGCCAAAAACCGCCAGTGCCCAAACAGATTTTCAATATACATGCCGATAAAATAAAGCGTTACGCTGTTGACTACCAGATGCGTGAGTCCAATGTGCACGAATCCTGGCGTAATCAAGCGCCACCATTCTCCTGCCTTGATCAGCGGCGTATAGCGCGCGCCAAATTCAATCAGCACTTGGGAATTAGTCGAGCCGCCCGCCAATGTCATCAAGATGAATATAATGACTTGAATCAAAATGATCAGACTGGTAAGCGGTGCTTTTTGCCATGCTTCTTTCATGTTTATTCCTGCTCTAGATTAACGACCTGACCAATCATAACGTCATGGTCCTCAACCGGCCACTCAGCTGCATCAGCCAACTGTGTAGTCAAGGCCAAAGAAACCGTCTGGCCTAAATAGTTTGCCAAGTAACGGTCGTAATAGCCGCCGCCAAAGCCCAGCCGCTTGCCATCAGCAGTAAAGGCCACTCCTGGTACAACGATCAGATCGATCTCCTGTGGTTGCAAGACCTTCCCTGCCAATGGTTCCAAGACGCCAAATCCAGTTTCTTCAAATTCGGTATCCTCATCAATTTGAACAAACTCCATTTGTCTTTTCGGCAACGTGCGCGGAACCAGCACTCTTTTTCCCTCATGCCTGGCATGCAGAATCAGCGGTGCCGTGTCCAGCTCAAACGACTGGCTCATGGTCAGTGCAACCGTCTTGGCATTGGTCCACTGCGGCAGATCATAAAGCTTTTGCGCTAGGCGATGCTGTTCATGCAGCCGCGTATTTTGATCCAGCTGCTGCAGCCGGGCAAGATACGCCTTGCGCATTTCCTTTTTTGAATGTGTCAATTTTCTCTCTCCCTCCGTAAAACGTATTGACAGACGTTTACAAAAAGTAATTATCACCGCTAATGGCAATTTATGCAAGCGTTTTTGCGCAAAAATTGCAACCGTTCGCATAATTTGCACCAAAATACCAAATTGCTTCCCCCAATCCATAAAAGCAGTCTTCAGCTTAAAGGCCAGCTATGCCAACGATTGATCTGCCAAACGCCTTCTTCAACAATCAAGCGTTTCAGATCAGCATCATAATCAGGGGTCATCATCAAGCTAAGAAGATGCATCAGCAGCCAGACATGCTTCTTTTTGAAAAGAAAAAAGACTCAACTGCCAGTCAGCAGCTGAGTCTTGGTTAGCTTTGAATTACTTGGTTTCGCGGTGCAGCGTAACCTTGCGTTCCCGTGGGCAGTACTTGTTCAGTTCAAGACGGTCCGGGTTGTTACGACGGTTCTTGCTGGTCAAGTAAGTCCGTTCGTGGCATGAAGTACATTCAAGAGTAATGTTTACACGCATTGGTGGCAACCTCCAAACTTTTTTCAGATTTAATTGGTTATTCGTAACCCTAACTCGTACAACTATATCATCAATTCGCTGCTTTGACCAGAGTTTTGTCCAAGATTGTTAAGGAAATTCCCTTGACAGCTATTATTTACAGCTCTATTGATAATCTTTCGAGCTCTTAACATCTTTCCAAAAGGCCTTAAAGATCTGCGAAGCCATCGTCAGGTTGGCCCCGCCATCAGTGCTTGCGCCTGGAATAGCCAGGGCAACTACGACCTGTGGATTATCAGATGGTGCATAGCCGGCAAAGCTGAGCGTAATCGTGCTGTTGTTCTTGTAGAACGTTTCGCCCGTACCAGTCTTACCCGAGATCGATGGCGTATCGCTAGCCAGCTTCTTACCAGTAATGTAGGTACTTGAGCCGTGAACCACATCATAGAGACCTTCTTTGACGATCTTCCATTCGGCAGCAGTGGCTGGGATGGTTCCCAAGACTTCCGGCTTAGTAGTATATTCAATGGCTCCCAGCGAACCATCCTTGTTGGTTCCCCGCACCTGCTTAACGATGTACGGCCGCATCCGATAGCCGCCATTGGCAATCGTGGACATGTACTGAGCCAGCTGAATCGTTGTATAGCCATCGTAGTTACCATACGAAAGGTCAAGTGCCGAACCGATGTTGGACTGTTTGGAAGGACCCTCATAGCCCGAGCTTTCGCCTGGCAAGTCAATCCCTGTCTTAACCCCTAAGCCGAACATCTTGAAGTAGTAGCGCAGCTTGGTAAAGATCGATGGGTCAAGGTCAATCGCACCACCAGAGACATATTTCATGCCCCCTTCTTTCATGGCCAGCTGCATCATGTACGAGTTGGATGAAACTTCCAAAGCCGTGGCCGCATTCAAGGCAATGTTGGCACTACCAGTCTTGTTGAACCAAGAAGTCTTGGCACTGGTCCCGGCCAGCTTGATCGGCATATCGGTCAAGGTATTGTTGCTTGGCGTGATGACACCGCTCATAAAGCCACCCATGATCATGGCCCCTTTAACAACCGATCCCATTGTAATCGGATGGTTGATGGCCCCGATCTCATCGGTAGTCTGCTTGCCAGTCGTTGGGTCCCGGTCAATCCCAGCCATTGCATAGATCTCGCCGGTATTTGGATTCATTACGACGGCATAGACCCCGGTTGAATAAGCGATCCCAGCTGATGAGTAGTTCTTTTCCAGAATGCTTTGAACCTGCTTTTGGAACTTGGAATTAATCGTCAAGACCAGGTTGTCACCCTTCTTGCCGGCATACTTAACCTTTTCTTTGGTGGTATTGCCAGTCGTCATAACCTCAGTCTGCGATTTCGAGCCGGCTAAAGTCGATTGATAGAGCTTTTCCAGATAGCTTTGCCCAACGTCATCGTTTCGTGAGTATCCTTGAGCAAGCATGGAGTTCAGCTCATCACTTGGCAGCCCAGATGAAAGCGTCCCGGTTAAGGTTTGAATGTCTTTACCCTGTGGATAATTTCGCGTCCAGGCCTTCCCAATCTTAACCCCTGGCATTTCGCTCAGATGCTCGCCGACTTCAGCCAATTCCTTAGCGGTAACGCCGGTTGACTTGATATAGGTCGTCGACAGCGAGTAGGCGCCGCTCATCGCAGCATAGATCCGCGCCTTATTCTGCTGCAGCTTGGTCAGCTTGTAGACTTCTGGATGCTTGTTCAAGTAGGCCAATGCCTTGTTGTATTGACCATTGCTGGTAACCTGACTGGACAGGTGCAGCTTCTTGACAATCGCCTTTAGATTATCGCTGTCGGCCAGATAGTAGTCTTCTGCCTGACGCTGCGTCAGCTTGGTCTTAGTGCCAACGTTGACGTAATTACCGAGGCGATTGGCGATCTTATACAGATCCGCACTGGTAACGTCAGCGCCTTTAGTATAGGTAATTGCCTGATGGACCTGATTGCCGACTAAAACCTTGCCAGATGAGTCATAGATCATCCCCCGCTGAACATTGTTGGTCTGCACGGTCGTATCCGAGCTTTTAACCTCAGCCTTAAAAGATGATCCATTCAGCACCTGCAGATAAAACAAGCGGGCAACCAAGGCCAGTAAAAGGAGCGCTACGACCCATAGCAAAAAGTTCAATCGCGATGGAATCACGGATTGCGCGGTTTTTTTGCTCTTTTTGCGTTGATCGAAGATGCCCTTAAAGCGATTTAAGAACTTCAATTTTAATAATCTCCTTAGACAGAATAAGTCTATTTTAACAAATTTTTTGCAGCACGACCGAATCGAACTGCAAGATTGTCCTCAAGAGTTTAACTATACACTTTTATTTGCAAGATTAAACCTATTATGAGATGATTTAACGAATTTTAAGCAAGGAAACCACGAAGTTTTCACACTTTATGGCTATAATGAAAAACGTAATTTTCATTCCTAAAGATAAGGATCTGTTTTGATATGACACATACCGTTCGTCAGCGCCGTTTGGTTTTGCTGATCAGTTTTTTGCTGCCCGTCTTGATTATGGGCGGCTACTTTGTTTATCGCGGCATGGCACCATTTGGCAGCAGTACTGTCTTGACTGTAGATCTTGGTCAGCAGTATGTCGACTTTTTTGCCTATCTGCGCTCATCGCTTCTGCATCATCCCAGCAGCCTGCTTTATTCATTTAGCAAAGGGCTGGGCGGTGAGATGTGGGGTACCAACGCCTACTACCTTTGGAGCCCGTTAAATCTGCTATTGCTCTTTTTCCCCGCACAGCATCTGGCCAGCGGCATTGCCATTCTAACGCTGCTTAAATACGGACTGGCTGGTTTGGCGATGGCCTGGGTGCTTGACCGTGAAAAGATTCAGCAGGGGCCACGCATTTGGATTTTTTCGACCCCCTACGCCTTAATGGGCTGGATGGTGGCCAACCAGTTCAATCTGCTCTGGCTGGACGTCTTGTTTCTGCTGCCGCTGATCATTTATGGTGAGCGCAAATTATTGTCCGGCCGCAGTCCCTGGACCTATACGCTGTGGCTGGCAGTGGCTTTGATCGACAACTACTATATGGCCTGGATGGTTGCCATCTTCACCATTTTATTTGGAATTTGGACGATTGCCAGTGAGAAAACGACTTGGCAATGGCAATGGCATGCAGCCGGCTATACCCTGGGACGCTATCTGGGCAGCTCACTGCTTGCCGGAGCCATCAGCGCGTTCGTTCTGCTGCCGACTGCCTATGCCTTAACGCAGAGCAAGGGCACTTATACGACCACGTCATGGAACTGGAAGCTTGAGTATAATCCATTAAAGATGCTGGCCAAATTGGTGCCCGGATCATTTAATTTCAATCAGATGCCAAGCGGTCAGCCAAATATTTATGTTGGCATGCTGATTATGCTGGGCGCCGTCCTTTACTTTTTCAATCGGCGCGAAAAAATTGCCGGTCGTCTGACAGCCGGTCTGATTACTTTGTTTTTACTGGCCTCTTTTTGTATTGAGGCACTGGATCTGTTCTGGCACGCTGGTCAGTTCCCAGTTTGGTATCCGTATCGCTTTTCCTACCTGTTTTCATTTTGGTGCATCTGGCTGGCCGCGCGCACTCTGCAGCCTGACTTTCGAATCAAATGGCCGGCCGCGCTTGGCTTAGCGGTTTTAGTCGGCAGTATTTTTGCCTACCTGATGCTAAAACAGGTCAGTCATCTTTCGTATATCAATCGCAATCAGCTGCTGATCGGGCTTGGCTTTGCAGCGATTGCCATTTTGGCGCTGTTGATCCCGCGTTACGGCAATTCACGACTCTATGACCTGCTGCTGATTCTGTTGGCGGTCTGTGACGTCAGCACCAGCGCATTTACGGCGCTAAACAACATTTCTTATGTCTCACAGGCTGAGTTCGGCAATTATACCAAAGAGCTGGATAAAGCCGTTACCAAGCTCAAGTCCCTGGACAGCGGCCTTTATCGAACCGGCAAGACCTTTATGCGGACCAAGGATGACCCATTCCAAGCTGATTTCAACAGCGGCGATCACTTTGGCTCAACGCTGGAACCCGCTCAGCCAGCATTCATGGGAGCAATTGGGCAACCCGATGGCGATGGCTTTATCACCTACACGGATGGCACACAGGTTACCGATTCACTGCTGGGCTTTAAGTACTTCTTACAGGAACGGCATAATGGCAAGCAGAATGGCAGTACCGTTTTGCCGTCGACCAGTCTCAGACCCGATCTCAAGCAGCAAAAAACGATTGCTCAGACTTCAATGGTCAATATCAAGTCCAATCAAGCTGCGCTGCCGATTGCATTTGGTGCCAGCAGCCAAGTCTTGAATCTGACGCATAACACGCTGGATCCATTGGCCTATCAGTCGCAGATCTTCCAGTCGCTGGCGGGTCGCGGCGTCAATCAGTTGCTGTTCCAGGTCCAGAACTTTAACCACGTCACGTTTGGCAATGTCCAATCCGCCGTTCAGATTACCGGAACCACGTTTAAAAAACGCAATCTGCTGACGCCAGCAAGCATTGAGCTTGAGTTTACCCCGACGACCAATAATTCTTATTACCTGACTTTAGGCGCCAACGTCAAGAACAATGCCACGATTACGATCAACGGCAAGGCCTTGACTCAATACGATACCTATCGTAATACGGTAACGGTCAACGTCGCCAACCACGCTAAGGGTAAAACCATCAAGATCGTCTTTAGTCTCAAGAACTCAACGCTCTGGATGCAAAACGTCAGTCTCTACATGCTTAATCAAAAAGCCTTCAATGCCAGTCTCAAGACCTTAAAGCAATCGCCATTAAAGGTCTCCAGCTATGCCGCCAACCGAATCTCGGGCACGGTCAATCTCAAAGCTGGCCAGGATCTTTTAATGACTACCATTCCTTATGATCAGGGCTGGCACGTCAAGGTTGATGGCAAAACCGTTACGCCTAAAAAAGCCTTGAGTACTTTTATGGCCATTCCAATGTCGACTGGCAAGCATAAGGTTTCCATGTACTACATTCCACCATATCTGATCTTAGGAACTACAATCAGCCTGTTGGCAATTAGCGGCAGCATCTGGTGGCTTAAGAAAGGCCGACAAAAGCGCTAATGTTTTATTTATTTAACAACAAAAGGATGACGCAGCTGACGTCATCCTTTTTTGATGGTTTTGATTTTAGTCATCGATTTTAGCAGCGTTGAGCATCAATGAGCTGGCACTCGACGCAGACAGTAAAATTTATTTGATTACTATATAAAACAACTTTAATAATAGAAATGGCCGAAGATCAACGTTTTAAGTCACGCAATCTTCAGCCATTTTTTGTTTTGAGACTTTATTCCCAGCCTCTTTTTTTCATTCGTCAATTTTAGCAACGTTTAACAGCAATGAGCTGGCAACCACCGAAGCTGAGCTAAAGGCCATTGCCAACCCCGCCAAGGCAGGACTGAGCTCAATTCCCCAATGCGCGAAAACACCGGCCGCGATTGGAATACCGATCAGATTGTAGATCAAAGCCCAAAACAGATTCAACTTGATGCGGGCAAAGGTCTTTTTAGCTATTGAAAGTGCCTTGACGATATCTTTAAGACTGTTCTTGATTAAAACAATGCCACCCGTCTCAATTGCCACATCGGTTCCCGAGCCCATCGCAATGCCGACATCCGCAGTCGCTAATGCCGGTGCGTCATTGATCCCATCACCGACAAAGGCTGTTACACCTTGATTTTGCAGATTTTTGACTCGTTGTGCCTTATCGCCTGGCATAACCGAGGCAATTACCTCATCGATGCCAACCTGCTTGGCAATTGCTTGGGCCGCTTGCTCATTGTCACCGGTAATCATAACCGTGTGATAGCCTTGCTGCTTAAGCTTTTCAATCGCAGCCTTGGCAGATGGCTTAGGGACGTCTTGAATTGCAATCAAGCCAATTACTTTGCCTGCTTGGCCGATTGCTGCTACCGTCTTGCCATCTGACTGCAGCTGATTCATTTTGACTTGCAGTGTTTTGGCAATTGGCTGGCTGACCAGATCCGGTTTGCCGACAAAAACGGTTTGACCATTGATTATGCCAGTGACGCCTTGGCCTGTTAGATTCTTAAAATCAGTAACAGTAGGCAGCGTAAGCTTTTGATCCTGTGCCTTTTTAACAATGGCACCAGCCAAGGGATGCTCAGACAATGATTCCAAACCGGCTGCCAGTGTTAAGGCTTGTTCTTGCTCCCCGATCACATCGGTAACGACTGGCTGTCCCAGCGTAATCGTCCCGGTTTTGTCAAAGGCCACGTTTTTAATATGGCTGGCAGTTTCCAAAACCTCGCCATTCTTGATCAAAATTCCCAGCTTGGCAGCACGTCCGGTACCAACCATCAAGGCAGTTGGCGTGGCAATTCCTAAAGCACACGGACAGGCAATCACGATTGTCGAAACGGCAAAAGTCAGTGCCTTGGCTAATTCAGCATCCAAAAAGACGTACCAGACGGCAAAAACGGCAATTGCAATCATCAAGACCACTGGAACGAAAATATCAGCAATCCGATCCGCCAGTTTTTGTATCGGTGCATGGCTGGACTGAGCATGCTTGACGATCTCAACGATTTGAGCCAGCATGGTATCCTTGCCAACTTTTTCGGCGGTATATTCCAGCATCCCCGTTTGATTAAGGGTACCACCGATCACTGCATCGCCGGCCTGCTTTTCAATCGGCATGCTCTCACCGGTAATCATTGACTCGTTGACCGTTGAATGACCAGCAACTACCTTGCCGTCGGTAGCAATTTTTTCACCAGGACGTACCAGCAGGCGATCACCGATTTTAACGTCTTCAATCGGAACTTCTTTGGTTTGGCCATCTTTAATCAGCGTGGCGTTTTTAACCTGCAGCTGCAGCAGTCTGGTTGTTGACTGTGAGGCTTGCGTGCGCATCTTGTCTTCCAGGTACTGCCCAAGCAAAACGAAGACAATGATGTAAGCGGCACTTTCAAAAAATACGCCTTGATGATGCAATAGCGCGTAGATACTGTACAGATATGCCGTCATGGTCCCAACGGCAACCAACGTGTCCATGTTGGCATGGTGATGCAAAAATGCTGCCCAGGCACTCTGAACAAATGCACGGCCTGAGATCAGCATGATCAACGTTGTCAAAATCAATGCCACCCAGTCACCGTTTGGGATCATTGGCCAATTAAAAAACATAGCCAGCATGTCATATAACATCGGCAATGCCAGCATCAAAGCCAGCCAAAAACGCTTTTTGATGCTCATCATTTTACGATCACCTTACCATGAAACATATTCATCCCACAGGCAAACTCATACTCGCCAGCCTTGCTGGTATCAACTTTAATCTGGTGCAGCTGATTTTGTGGCAGTTTTTCGTTGATTCCCATATCTGGAAAGACGACCCGTTCCAAGCAAGATGAAGGATCCTTGCGATAAAAATCCAGTTCTGCCGGTACGCCTTTTTTTAAGACAATCGTACTTGGCGAATAACCACCATTAACTTCTACTTTTACCTTCTGATCCTGGCTGTCGGCACTAACGTCAGCCGCAACGGCCTTTTCTTGATGACGGCCAAAGAACCACCAGATAATTGCAGCAATTAATAATACAGCAATCAATAAAACTAAGACTTTAATCATTATTCCATCCTCCTTTTGTTTACGATTGTAATCTTTAACCGTGATCATTTTGAACTTTATAATTACATTTGTCAACACAGACGTAATAAAAAAATTCCCCACTTCGCTTTTGAAGCGGGGAATTATTGGAAGCTTACTTAACTTCCAAAATCTTGACCTTCATCGTGCCATTTGGAATCTCAATTTCAACTTCTTCGCCAACCTTGTGACCAATCAAGCCCTTAGCCATTGGCGATTCGTTTGAGATCTTGCCGTTCAGTGGGTCAGATTCGGATTCACCAACGATTTGGTAGGTTTCCGGTTCTTCGTCCGGCAGTTCTTTAAACGTTACCTGACGACCCATTGATACCTCGTCAGCAGCCACGTCATTGTTGTCGATGATCACCGAGTACTGCAGCATGTGTTCGATCTGTGAGATCCGGCTTTCAACAAATGACTGCTCGTCTTTGGCTGACTCGTATTCGGAGTTTTCCGAAAGGTCACCATAGCTGCGGGCAATCTTGATTCGTTTGATTACTTCTGGGCGCCGTACCAGACGCAGGTTTTCCAGTTCTTCTTCCAGTTTTTGCTTACCTTCAGCCGTCATTGGGTAGCTTTTTTCTTCAGCCATTTCAATAACTCCTTTGATTTTTATTTAGAAATGATTTTAAGTTTCGTCTTTTGCAACGTTAACATGCTAAACATTAATTGTAAACCATCATTAATGTTACTTTAGTTCAGTATGACCGCGCTTGACCAAAATGTCGCGAACCTTAGTCGATAAAAGATCAATTGCGACCTGGTTTTCGCCACCCTCTGGTACGATCAAATCAGCGTAGCGCTTGGTTGGTTCGATAAATTGATGATACATTGGCTTAACCGTTGCCAGATATTGACCAATGATCGAATCCAAAGACCGACCCCGCTCTTCCATATCACGCTGAATACGGCGAATGATGCGAATGTCATCATCAGTATCAACGTACACCTTGATATCCATCAGATTACGGAGGCGCTCGTCATCCAGGATCAAAATGCCTTCCAGAATAATTACGTCTTGTGGCTCCACATGCACGGTCTCCTTAGCCCGCGTGTAGGCCTTATAGTCATAAACCGGCATTTCAACGGCTTGATTATGCCGTAATTGGTCCAGCTGCTCAACCAACAGATCCGTGTCAAAAGCCAGGGGATGATCATAGTTAACGGCCTTACGCTGCTCCATGGTCATGTCGGCCTGGTCGTTGTAGTAGGTATCTTGAGTAATAATCTGAATGGACTGGCCATGCAGCTGATTGTAGATGGCACGGCTGACCGTGGTTTTACCACTGCCGGAGCCGCCCGTTACGCCAATAATGATTGGACGTTTGTCATCATTGTTCACGCTAAATTTCTCCTTTATTTGTCAATACAAAATTTAGTATAGCGCAGCCAGATAGCAGCGACAAGGTTATTCACTGGTATTTGTCGTTGCGGTCGGTTTTTGCTGCAGCTTTTCTACAATCTGAGGCGTTGACTGACTCCGTTTCAGATAAAAGCGCCCAGCCTTAATTCCCTGCGTCTTGTGCGTTTGCAAATAATAGTCGAACACATAGGCATTGCGTACCAGTTTTTGTTTTTTTAACAAGGACCCGGTCTGTTTATCGGTCGTACCCTTTGGAATCACCACCACACGTTTGGTTTGATCACTAGTATCAACTGGCAGCAGCTCATGATTAAACCAGCCATGAATCACTAATCCGCCAATGATTAAAATAGCAATCACAATTATGGTGACGATGTTTTGGCGCCGCAGCTGTTGTTTGGTAAAATTGGGCATTTTTAATTCCTCTGACAAAATGACAAAAAGGGACCGCCAGTTTTGACGTTCCCTAATCAGTCATAAATTAACGAATCTCAGCATTCAAGACGTCTTGCAGATGTTTTTCTACTCGAGCAAAGGCATCGTTAACCTGATCTTCAGTCAGCGTCGTGTCGTCAGCCTGATAGGTCAGCGTGTAGGCCAGCGACTTTTTGCCAGCTGGCAGCTTGGCGCCCGTGTAAACGTCAAACAGATGCACGTCCTTGAGATATTGACCACCCTTTTGATAGATCAGATCAACAACTTCTTCATTGGTTACGTCCTCATCAACCAACAGGGCAATGTCACGCGTTACGGCTGGGTACTTGCTGATGTGCAGGTACTGTTTTGGCAGTTTTTCAGCCGCCATCAATGCTTCCAGGTTCAGTTCAAAGACATAGGTAGCTGGAATCTTTAAGTCCTTAGCAAATTGTGGGTGAATCTGACCGACAAAACCAATCAGCTTGCCATTAAGCAGAATATTGGCGGTCCGTCCTGGATGCATCTCCTTGCGCGTGCTGTCGGCTACGTATTCGATCGTGCCAGCAATTGCCATGTTGTGTAAGTAGCGTTCTACAATTCCCTTGATCTGGTAGAAGTCAACCGGACGCTTCTCAAGATGCCAGCTGTCAGCCAACAGACTGCCGGCCATGGCCCCAGCAACGTGCTCTTGTTCTTCAGGACGCTCACCGCCTTTAGGAATAAAGACACGACCTTGTTCGTAAAGCGCGATGTCTTCAACCTGGCGAGCCGTATTGTAGGCTACGTCAACCAAAAGACCACTAATAATGCTTTCACGAGCCGTCGTGTGATCAGAGCTCATTGGATAGTCCAGCTGCATTGGCGTAACGGCTGGATCAATCGTAAACTGCTGAGCCTGCTTTTCATTCATCAATGAGTAGCTGATAGCTTGGTTGAGCCCCATGCTTTGCAAAGATTGGCGCGTAGCTTTCAAGAATTTTTGGCGTGGATTTAAGCCACCCAGCGTCCGCGTCATAGTTGGCAAAGTTGATGGAATGTTTTCATAACCATACAGCCGCGCGATTTCTTCGTTTAAATCGGCTGCAATGCTGATATCCCAGCGTCGGGCCGGAACATTAACGACCAGTGCATCATCACCTGACTGCGTGTAGGCAAACTTCAAGCGATCAAAGATGTTTTCAATCTGCTCAAGCTTCAGCTCCGTACCCAAAACGGCGTTGACCTTGTTTACAGACATCGTAATCGGCGTGGATTCAACCGGTTTTTCACTGCCAGTAACGATCCCCTGTTCAACTTCACCGTCAGCCAATTGCTGAAGCCAGTAAGCTGCTTCGTTCAGTGCCGTTTCCACGGTTTCTGGATTGATGCCTCGTTCAAAACGCATTGAGCTTTCACTGTGCAGATCCAGTCGGCGAGCCTGCTTGCGCACCATTACTGAATCAAAGATAGCAGCTTCTAAGACTACGTTTTGCGTCTGATCGTTAACTGCCGTGCTCAAGCCGCCCATCGTTCCGGCCAGGCAGACTGGCTCATCGTTTGAGGTTACCAGGATGTCTTCTTTTTGCAGCGTTTGTTCGGCCTCATCCAGCGTTACAAACTTTTCGCCTTCATGCGCATGGCGAACGCTCAGATCATGGGCTGGCAGACGGTCGTAGTCATAGCTGTGCATTGGCTGACCATACTTGAGCAAAATGTAGTTGGTAACGTCAACGACATTATTGATTGGGCGAATCCCAGCGTTCCACAAACGAATCTGCAGCCACATTGGACTCTCGCCCAGCTTAACGTTTTTAATCACCCGTGCTTTATAGGTTGGTGCAATCTGTGGATCAGGGATCGTAATCTTCAGCATGTCAGCAGCTTTTTGCGTACCGTTTTCCTTAACGTCATGTGAAACGAAATTATTCGGCAGATCATAAATCGCGCTCAGATCATTGACATTGCCATACATACTCAGCATATCGCCCCGGTTAGGCGTCAGATCGGTATCAATGATCGTGTCATCCATTCCCAGGTAGCCAAAGACGGCATCGCCTACCTTGGCATCGTCTGGCAAGAACCAGATGCCTTCTTCATAAGCCTTTGGTGCAATTTTGTCACTAAAGCCGATTTCCTGCAGCGCACACAGCATGCCGTTTGATTCTTCGCCACGAATCTTGCCGCGCTTGATCTTGGTGCCGTCTTTAAGCTTGGCACCAGCTAAGGCAACGATAACCTTCTTACCGGCTGCCTGACTGACATTGGGTGCACCACAGACAATTTGAACGACCGCTCCTTCGCTGATCTTGACCTGGCACAGATTGAGATGATCAGAGTCTGGATGCGGCGTGACCGATTCGATCTGGCCCACGACGATATTGCTCAGGCCATCGCTTGGCGAGTAGACCTCATTAATGTCAACCGAGGTCAGAGCCAGTTTTTCAGCCAGCGCGCTGGGTTCAATCTGGTTCTTTTCAAGCGGCAGATATTCATTTAACCATTGGTATGAAACTTTCATTGAAATTATCCTTTCTGATCAAATTGCGTCAAGAAGCGCATGTCGTTTTGGTAGAAATCACGAATGTCTTCAACACCGTATTTAATCATGGCAAAACGGTCCGGCCCCAGTCCAAAGGCAAAGCCGCCATATACGTCAGGATCAACGCCTGACATCTTCAAGACGTTTGGATGAACCATCCCGGCACCCAAGACTTCAATCCAGCCATTGCCCTTACAGATTGCACAGCCCTTGCCCAGACAGTTGAAGCAGGTAACGTCGGCTTCAACGCTCGGCTCGGTAAATGGGAAGTAGCTTGGTCGCAAGCGAACCTTCAGCTGATCGCCAAACAGGTTTTGGGCAACTACTTCCAGCGTCCCTTTCAAATCAGCCATCGTTACGTGCTCACCGACAACCAGTCCTTCTACTTGGTGGAACTGATGACTGTGCGTGGCATCATCAGTATCGCGCCGGTAGACCTTGCCTGGCGAGATCATCTTCAGCGGTCCCTTAGAAAAGTCGTGTGTTTCCATCATCCGCGCCTGCATTGGCGAAGTCTGCGTCCGCATCAGAACTGATGGCGTGATGTAGAAAGTATCCTGCATGTCGCGGGCCGGGTGATCCTTGGGCAGGTTCAGCTTTTCAAAGTTGTATTCTTCTTGTTCAACTTCATCGCCGACTGCGACTTCATAACCCATCCCGATGAACAGATCAACCAATTGATCAATGATCTGCTGAATCACGTGTGGCTGGCCTTGTGCAACCGGGGTTCCCGGCAAGGTCACGTCAATTGACTCGCTTTGCAGCTTAGCATTCATCAATGCCTGTTCCAGACTGGACTTTTTGTCTTCTAAAGCCTGCTGCAGCTCATCGCGAACCTCATTGGCAAACTTACCGACTTTTGGCCGTTCTTCAGCGCTCAGATCACGCATGCCGCGTAAAACGTTGGTGATTGGCCCCTTTTTGCCCAGCAGCTTGACCCGGATATCGTTGACGTTCTTTAGGTCATCACTGTTTGCAATTTCATTGAGACCTTGTTGACGCAATTCTTCAAGTTTTTCTCTTAAACCCATCAATTTTCCTCCTTAGCGTGGCCACAAAAAAACTCGTCCTTCGACGAATCGAGGGACGAGTTGTTCGCGGTACCACCCTGGTTTATGACAATGTCATACGCTCAAATGACTTGATAACGGTCGTCAACCGGGATACAAGGTACCGACTCCGGAAGTGAAATTCACTGATGAAAGCAGAAATGACTTGCAGTCGATGATCATTTCTCCCTAGGTGCCGTCGGTTCAGCTACTAATTTCCATCAAAGTCGTTTTAGTTAAATATAAGGCTATTTTAGGCAATCATGGCAACGCGGTCAAGTCCTAATTTTAGTCTTTGCCGCACCACTGATTGCTCCATTCGTGCACGGCCTCCATAACTGGCGCCAGATCACGACCTCGTTCAGTCAGCGAATAATCGACCCGACTCTCGCCAGGATAGGTATTGCGTGAAACAATCCCGTCTTCTTCCAGCTCCTTTAAACGCTCGCAAAGCACCCGATCGCTGCATTTATCAACGTGCGCGGCCAGATCCTTGAAACGCTGTGTATGTTCATGCAGCAAGACTTCAATGATCAGTCCGTTCCATTTTTTGCCCAGCATGGCAAACGTTTCAGTGAACTTTGGACACAGCGTAAAATCATCTTGTTTGACCTTTACTTGATCCATGTAATCTTCCCCTCTTCAAAACTAAATCTTTTTACTGTTTTTGGAAGGAGTCGCATGCCAATCCACAACCTTTTTTTGCTGTTCAAGTTTTTTGCGCAGTGGGCCGAAAAACTCATGCTCAGCTTCGTAGTTGTCAACCATCGAAACGATCAGGCTCTCCATATAGCGTGGCACGGCCATCGTAGCGCCAAACATGTGCTTTAAGATGATATCACGCTCTTTTTTGTTCAGACGCGTAATCTTTTCGGCATTGCGCAAAGCAACCCGTGGATGAATAAAGGCATGCGATCCCAGATTGAATTTGGTAGTTCGCCAGTCATAATAAAACAGATCATGCAAGAGTCCGGCGCGAGCAGTACTCTTGTAGTCCAGATGCATTTTCTTTGCCAGCTTGTAGCTGTCGAAAGAAACGGCAATCGAATGCTGCAGGCGATTGGAATGATGATGCTGCTTATAGTGCGCAAGCCTTTTAACGGCCGGCTGTTCCAGCAGATCTTTGACCAAGGATACATATTCTGGGTCTTGACGCCATTCGTTTTCGGTTTTCATAGTAACTGGCCCCTTCCTTTATTTGTCAATATCATACATGATTTGCCATTAAAAATAAATTAATAAGCTCTTATAAAATGTAAGTATTAATAGTAAGCAACTCAGCAGGATTGACGACAACTGAGGATTTAGTTTTGGGCATTCAGCTGAAACATTAAGATGCCGGCTGAAACTGCGACGTTGAGTGACTCTGCCTGACCACGCATTGGAATATACAGATTATCCGTCGTCTGCTTTAAAAGCTCATCGCTCATTCCTTGACCCTCGTTGCCCATAATCAAGGCAAAATCAGTCCCAGGATGCACATCGCGGAAATTCTTGGCGGCTGGATTAAGCTGCGTGCCATAGACTGGCGACTGCTGCTGTTTAAAATCGGCAATCCACTTGTTTAGATCGCCTTCAAACAGCTGCAGGTGGAACTGGCTGCCCTGCATGGAACGGACGACTTTCGGGCTGTAGAAGTCAGCGGTCCGATCGCCAGCAACTACTCCCGCAAACCCGGCCGCATCAGCAGTTCTGACCATCGTTCCTACGTTACCCGGGTCCTGCACCCGATCCAGCAGCAGCCAGGCCCCCTTTAATGGTAAAGCTGGCTTGCGCTTGAGATTCGGCATGTCAACGATTGCCACGATCCCTTGGGGCGTAATCGTCTCTGTAATATGACGCATGATTTCAGGCGTGACCTGATAGACCGCGTTGACCCGTGATACAATATCACTATGTTCAGCCAGCGCTGCCTTGGTGCCGATCAGCTCATGAATCGTCAGTCCGCTTTGAATGGCTTCTTGAACCAGATGCCAGCCATCCAGCATGTATTGGCCGGTTTGCCGACGGTACTTGCGCGTCTGCAGCTTTTTCCAGTTTTTGACGCGTTGATTGTGAATTGAAGTTAATTCTTTCATAGTCTAATTTTTCACCTCAGTTTATCGTTAACTTAATTATACCATTATCCTAATGATCCTTGATAATCGTCAACCGCTTATGGGAGGGGTTTTTATGCTTAATTATCATATTGTCGTTACTGGCCGCGTCCAAGGCGTTGGTTTCCGCTGGTCTACTCACGAACTGGCTTTACAACACGGTCTGGTCGGCCAAGTCAAAAATGAATGGGACGGCAGCGTGACGATCGATGTCCAAGGTCCAGCCAAAGCAGTCAAGATGTTTGTCAAAGAAGTTCAGGCTGGTCCCAACCCATATGCCAAAGTTGCCGGCATGCAGATCGAGCCACGCGCCATTGAAAGCGACTGGCAGGACTTTAAAATGCAGTGATCTTGTTGAAGTTGCTAGATTTTAAGCTCTTTTTAAGGTAAGATACAAAATGTTAAATTTATTGAAGTCAAAGGAATGAGCTATTTAAAATGAAGAAAAAACGTCTCACCGTGGCCACGCTTTTAAGCGCCATGCTGCTGATCTTAAGCGGCTGCGTACGTACTGACAAGCATGGACATCCAATCGGCTGGGTCTACAACTACATGGCCAAACCCATGCAGCACCTGATGACTTGGCTGGCTCAGCACATGGGAAACAACTATGGCTGGGCAATCGTCGTGATCGTTGTGATCGTCCGCTTGATTCTTTTGCCGGTCATGATGAGCCAAATGAAAAAATCAACGCTGATGCAGGAAAAAATGGCAATGGTGCAGCCGCAACTGCGTGAGCTGCAGCAGCGGCAAAAAGACGCCAAGACGCCACAGGAACAAGCCGCGGTCAGCCAACAGATGATGCAGCTCTATCGTGACAACAACATCTCGATGACTGGCGGAATCGGCTGCCTGCCATTATTAATTCAGCTGCCAATCTTTGCTGCCCTGTATGCAGCCATCCGCTACTCGCCAGATCTTTATCATGCTACGTTCATGGGAATGCCTTTAGGGAAGCCAAGCGCAATTTTGGCAATTCTGGCGTTTTTGGCCTACATGGTCCAGGGGTGGCTTTCCATGATCGGCGTACCTAAAGAACAGCGCAAGCAGATGGGCGCCGCGATGCTGATGAGCCCCGTTATGATCCTGTTTATTGCCTGGTCTTCTTCTGCCGGATTGGGACTGTATTTTGTGGTCAGCGCCCTGTTTGCCATTCTGCAGACCTGGCTGGTAAATGCCTGGCGACCAAAGCTGCGTGAAAACATCAAACAAGAAATGAAGGATCACCCAGTTAAGATGCCAGACCCGATTCCAGCCCAGCCAGCTGCCACCAAGCCGACGACTGATACGATCGAACAGCTCAAAAAGTCCCCGGCCAAAACCAAGCCGACTGCCAATAAGAATCGGCGTCGCAATGCCGGCAAGCAGCACCATCATTCATCCAAGTAATTGATTCTAAAGCATCGCGGTCTGATCATGACCCGGTGCTTTTTATAAATCCAGACCAAAATCATTAGAAAGGAAGCTCGTAATTATGATCAAGCCAATCTGTCGCAACCTGCAGATTCTAGCCCAAAAAGCTCGCCCTGCCACCAAACAAGACATCCCTTTAGCTAAAGACCTTTTAGAGACGCTCGCGGCCAATTCCGCGGATTGTGTTGGGATGGCAGCCAATATGATCGGCGCGCCAGTTGCGGTAATTGCCGTATCTTTGGGACCAGTCAGCGTAGCCATGCTGAATCCAAAACTGACGAGCAAAAAAGAGCCTTACCAGACCAAGGAAGGCTGCCTCAGTCTTAATGGTCAGCGCCCAGCAACTCGCTACCAGCAGATCGTCGTTGAATATTTTGATCTTAACTGGCAAAAACAGTCGCTTTCATTAACTGGTTTTGCTGCCGAGGCCGTCCAGCATGAGCTCGATCATTGCAATGGCATTATCATCTAAATCATCAGAGCCGATTTATCTCAACGATTCTTTTTTGAGACGAATCGGCTTTTTCTTTTTGATCTGATGCAGCTTAACCATTACGCTGACTGGTTTTTATTTTATAATATGAGCAAGGTTTGTCTAATCAGCGATCCTAAAGCAAAGGGGTGGTGAAAATTGAAACATCATGAATCGATCATCGGCGAGTTAAACAACTACATCGTCCGCAACGTTACCGCTTCGGTCGGCCTTTCAATCTATATTCTGATTGATACGCTTTTTATCTCAATGGCTGCCGGAGCAATGGGCTTGACCGTCTTAAATCTGGCGCTGCCCATCTATAGTCTTTTCAGCTGTACCGGCCTGCTTTTAGGCGTGGGCGGCGCTGCCTATTTTTCATTGAACAAGATTGACCATCCGGAACGCGTTAAGACGCTTTACAGTGAACTGGTTATTTTTGCCGTTTTGCTGGGGACCGCAGTCATCATTTTAATCAATCTGTTTACACGGCCGCTGGCAACGATTCTGGGGGCCAATGATCAGACCATGGGCATGGCAATCAAGTATCTGCGGCTGATGTCAATTGACGCGCCGGTTACTATGGCCAACTACATTTCCGTTAATTTCATCCGCAATGACAATCACCCTGGTTTAACCATGCGTGCTGCTCTGATTGAAAGTTTTGTCGTTATCATCTTTGACTGGTTCTTTATTTTTGGCCTGCATCTCCAGATTGAGGGGGCCGCCTTGGCAGCAGTCGTTTCGCCAGCAACCAGTCTGATCGTGCTTTCTTTTCATAAGCGTTTTCCATATCGGCAGCTGGAATGGCACTGGGTCTGGCCAAGACTTAAAACGCTTAAAACGGCTGCCAAGCTTGGCGTTTCAGCATGCTTAAACGAATTGAGCACCGGCGTTTCAATCTATGTCTTCAACATGGTTTTGCTAAAGCTCAGCGGCAACTACGCCGTGGCAGCTTATGGCGTGATCTCAAACATTGCCATCGTCACCGTTGCAATCGCTAATGGGGTCGCTTTAGGGGTTCAGCCGCTGGCCAGTCGCGAATATGGGACGCGGCATTTTCGCAACGTCCGGCTGGCTTTAAGACATGGTATAAAGATTACAGCGGCAATTGCAGTTTTGGCATTTGTCGCCCTGGTTGCGTTCCGTCATCCGATCATTACGCTGTTCAATCATGATCATTCTCTGCAGCTGACTCGCTATGCCATGGCGGGAATGCCGATCTACTTTACCAGCACTTTATTTTCAGCGATCAATCTGTTGATGATTATTTTCCTGACCGCCATTAACTGCGCTACGCTTTCGTTTTCACTATCACTTTTAAGAGGCTACGTTGTCTTGCTGCCGGCCATCATCCTAATGGGTTGGCTGTTCGGCATTAATGGCGTTTGGGCTGCCGTACCAGTAACGGAGCTTTTGATCACGCTGGTTGGCTTTTTCCTGGTTCATCAGCAGGATCACCGGCTCAAACTGATGGAAGACGCCCAAAGAAAAGCAAATCTGACTAAATCAGCCTAAATATAAAAACCTCGCTTCAGCATTTGAAACGAGGTTTTTATTTACGTCAGCTAAATACTGCGCTTATTTGTCTTTTTCAATCGGTTTTTCCTTCACGATCGGTAAAGTAATCCGAAACAGCGATCCAGAGCCGACCGTACTTTCAACGGCAATATGACCATGATAGCCTTCTACCAGCCGCTTGGCAATTGCCAGTCCCAGACCGTTGCCGCCTTTTTTGCGACTGCGAGCCTTATCAACACGATAGAAACGGTCAAAGACATGCAGCACGTCTTCTTGCGGAATCCCCTCGCCAAAGTCCTGGACGCCGATTTCAACGGAATTCAGGTTGCGCGATAAGGAGAGATGAACTTCCTTGCGATCCTTAGAATATTTCACGGCATTGTCAAACAAGATGATCAGAATCTGTTCAAGATGGTCACGATAGATGTGTACTGGAACGTCTTCATGCAGATCGTCATCAAAACGGAAAACGTAGTCAGGGTACAGCATCTTGAAATTGTTAAAGACCTGTTCAACCACGTCTTTAACCTCAGTGACGGCATCGTGAAACTTAACGTCAACTTGTTCGGCACGGGTCAGATCAAGCATTTCTTTGATCAGACTGTTCATCCGTGTCGTTTCTTTTAAGGCAGCGGCAATTGACTCATCCAAGACCTGGGGATCATCCTTGCCCCAGCGCTGCAGCATTTCCATGTGTCCTTGAATAATGGCAACCGGCGTTCTGAGCTCGTGTGAAACGTCACTGACAAATTGCGTCTGCTGATCAATATAGCGCTGAGTCTGATCAAGCATTTGATTAAACATGCGCGATAATTCGCCCAGCTCGTCATTTAATTCAGTAACGTCTTTTGGCACGCGCGCATCGCTGGTTGGATCATCTCGTACCACCGTCAAGGTATCATGAATATCGTTTAATGGACTCAGCCAGTAATAAGACAGGAAATAGCCCAGCAGGCCGCTGGCAATCACGACCAGACAAAGGGCCAGCACCGAAATCAAGATCAAGCGTTTAAAGACTTGATAGTACTGCTTGAGATCATTTTCGACCTGAACATAGCCAATGATCGTGCCGTCATGCGATAGGATCGGCTCGCGGCCAACCATGATTTGATGATGGCCGCCTTTGACCATTTCGGTTTTAGCTTGTTTGGACGTTTTAAGCGGCAGCGTGGCCTTGGCAGTTTGGAAAATCTTTTTCCCATTACTGTTCATCACGGTAACCGTCACTCGTGAATTGCTTAAGCCCTGAACCAAAGGCTGACGATAAAATTCGGTCGTGCTGCTGAGATTGGTCTCATGCTCAAAAATCGACCGCACCTTGCCCTTGGTCAGAGAACTTTCGCCAGCATTCCCCAGCTGACGCACCACGACGGACATATTATGATTAAGCTCGCTGCGTTCTTGCTGTAGTAGGTTTTGCGTGAAGGCACTGAACAGCGAAATCACCACGATCATTGAAATGATTAAAGATCCGATGGCCGTACCAATGGCCCACTTTACCTTGAGCGAAACGAAGCGAGATGATTTTGATTGCTTTTCGCTCATAAAGACCCTTCTTTATCGACTAGGAACGAATTACGTAGCCAGTACCCCGCACGGTTTGAATGTAGCTCTTTTCGCCAGGGCGGTCGATCTTATTACGCAGATAACGGATATAGACATCCACAACGTTGGTCTCAACCTTGGAGTCATATCCCCAGACCTTGCTGAGCAGTTCCTTACGCGACATGACGACATTGATGTTTTCCATCAGGATTAAAAGCAGTTCATATTCACGCTTGGTAAGGTTGATGATCTCATCGCCACGACGAACGACGCGATTTTCCTTTTCAATCGTCAGGTCCTTATACGTAACCGTTGTCTGATGACTCTTGGCATTACCGCCTTCAATGCTGATTCGACGCAGCAGTGCCCGTACGCGGGCCAGCAGCTCTTCGATGGCAAATGGCTTGACGATATAGTCATCGGCACCATGATCCAGGCCAGAAACCCGGTCAATAACTGAATCGCGCGCTGTCATGATGATAATTGGCGTGTCCTTGACTTCCCGCACGCGACGGGCAACTTCAATCCCGTTCAGTTCTGGCAGCATCAAATCAAGCAGAATTACGTCAAAGTCTTGATTTAAGGCAGCATCCAGTCCGGCGCGGCCATCCAGCTCAACATCGGTTTCGTATCCTTCATGCTTTAATTCTAGTTCTACGAATCGTGCCAGGTTTTCTTCATCTTCAATAATTAAAATCCGACTCATATTAAAACGCTCCTCGTTTAAATTGGTGGGTCTTACTCCCACATAATAACCACACCAATTTTATCACAGAAAATTAATCTACCCTACCTTTGAGATTAATTAAACTGTGTTAAAATTAAAATTTTTTCAATCTTTACATAAAAAAAGACCTTCCCAGGTCCGGCGCCTCGAGAAAGGTCTTTAATCGAATAAAATCGACGTGATTAGTTGTTTTCAACAGCTTGCTTGCCGTTGTAGTAACCACAGCTTGGGCAAACCATGTGTGACTTGCGCAGTTCACCACAGTTTGGACATGGAGCCAAGCCAGGCACAGTCAGCTTGATGTGACCACGACGATTGCGCTTACGCGTCTTGGATGTCTTCCGTGCTGGTACAGCCATGTGTGACACCTCCTTCAAATAATCTATCCACTAGTGGTTTTTAACCGTTCGCTAATTTTGGTTATCCTGATCAGGAAATAAGTTTTTTAGCTTAGCGAAACGTGGATCAACATGTTCCTTATCCGGTGCCTGATTGATATTGTCCTCGGCAATGACTTCCCAGCCCTTGCCATTTGGCATCTGCGAGCTGTTTTTTTCATCTTCGGACAATACCTGCATTGGAATCTGCTCAATGATATTTTCCGCCAAAACATTGTCAAAATCAATCGTATCATGCGGATCAGGCAAGACGAAAACCAAGTCATCGTCTTCATAGCGACCAGCATGCGTCTCATCATTGACATAGGTTTCAGCAAAAGCAAAATCCAATGGCAATTCGACCGGTTTCAGCGAACGGCTGGATGGTACGGTCAGCGTTGTCTTAACGTTGACGCTTAAAGTAGCATCACCCTGATCATAGACCACGTAGCCGTCAACCTCAACAGGCTGACAGTTAAGGACTTGATTAGGGAACCGTTCTGTCAGTGATGCGTTTAGATCAAAAGTACTTTGAATATGCAGCGGCTCATCATGATAGCGATGAAGTTCAGCCAACGTCCATTTCACGGTACTAACCTCCTAATGCAACAAGCGTTATTATACTAGTCCCAAGTTTGCTTGTCAATGTTTATTCCTTGACACCCTTAACAATCACCGGGGCATGCTTGAGATCCTGCTCAACCGGCGTAAAGGTCTGATACAGCTTGCCAGCGCGATAGTCCAGATTAAGCAATCCATCACGCAGGTCTTGATCGATCTTGGTCAAAAGCGGCAACGCGACCGTTTTTTTGATGGTATGCAGATATTTGCGACCGCGTTTATTAAAGCCCAAAACGTGCAGATACGGCTGGCTGAGATGCTCATTGAGTTGAGAATCGGTAATCTGCAAAACCGTATACAGATAGACTCTTAGCAGATGGGCATAGGTATAGCGCTTGGTCTTGACCGACTTCATAAAGCCTGCAAAGGTCAGATTGCGCTGCGCAGCATCTTTCATGCGATATTCCAAACCTTCTGCCATTTGATAGATCTGGGCAAGCTGCTCGACGGGGGCTTGAATCAGCTGATTGCGCAGCATCGGGTACATTGCGTCCCAGCTTGGCACTTGCTGAAGCTTTTGCAGCTGCTGGGCCGTCTGGACGGGAACTGCCTGCTTAAAATCGCCATGCTCTAAAACAGCCTGCCGAATCGCACTGGCACTGGCAATCTTTCCCTCAATGCGCTCATCATGGTACTGACTGCCACGCCGCTGAATCGGGTGGAGACGAAGCGGCAGTCGTTCATTGATCTGTGCCTTATAATAGCCAAATGACAGGATATCGTTAGGGTCAGTCAATGACAAACCGGTCTGATCTTTCAGCTGTTCATTGAACTGCGTGGCAAAAGTCGCGTTGTACTGACTAAAGCCGCTAGCCGTAAAGTTTTGCTCCGCGGCTACCAGCTGTTTAAAATCCCATTTTGGATGTTCAGCGCCAAAGACCACGTCATCAACTCCTAAGGCTGCTAACAGTTCCAAGGCTCCGGCCGCAAAACGATGGGCTGGCTGTACGGCCATAAAGATTGGCAGTTCAACGACCAGGTCGACGCCGTTGGTCAGTGCCGCCTGTGCGCGCTGCCATTTATCAAGCAGCGTTGGTTCGCCGCGCTGCGTAAAATTGCCACTCATTACGGCAACGACAACCTCAGCATGGGTTAGCTCCCGCGCTTGGCTAAGGTGATAGCGATGACCGTTATGAAAAGGATTATACTCGGTTACCAACCCCACGGCATGCATTAATCCACCTGCTTTCGACAAATAAAGAACCAGCGCGTTGTTTTTTCGTCAATCGCTTGACTGCCAAAATCAGCTTTAACCTCAATCTGATTAAAGCCAGCCTTTAAAAGCGCCTCTCGCCATTCCTTTAACTCATAGGCTCGCTCAAAATGCGTTTCATGCAGCCGCTGGTAGTGATCATCGGGCAGGCGGTTAAAAAAGGTTAATTCATGGATCACGCCATGCTCAACGTCATCATCGGCATAGCTGCGCCATAAAAACGCCCGCTGCTCATCAGAATCTTCATAGTTGTACATATAGCCAGGGTAGATTTCATCGGTCTGATACGGCGTAATGACGTCAAACAGCAGCCAGCCATCATCTTTTAAATGCGCCGCCATCTGCTTAAGCGTTGCCTGGACATCGTTAAAATCATCCAGATAGCAAAGCGAGTCGGCAAAACAGGTAATCGCATCATACTGTTCCAAGCCGTTCAGATCGCGCATATCGCCTTGTACCAGCGTCATTGGCACCTGCGCTTCTTGGGCATGCTTAAAGGCCAGACTCAGCATCTCTTCTGAAAAGTCAAAGTCCACGACCTGATAGCCGTCTTGTGCCAATAAAACGCCCAGTCGTCCCGCGCCCCCAGCAACGTCCAAAATCGTTCGCGCGCTTTTTGGCAGCCGGCTCTCGACAAATTCACGCCATTGCTGATACATATCGCTTTCAAACAATTCATCGTACAGCTGGGCAAACGTTCCGTAGATCATGACTATTCTTTAACCCATTCGCCCAAGTCAACCAGCGGCGCGTCGGACCAAAGCTTTTCCAGATTATAGTAATGACGCGTTTCTTCACGAAAGACGTGTACAACCACATCGCCAAGATCAATCAAGACCCACTGTGCCTCCTGCTTGCCTTCGACGCTCTTAATATCGACGCCGTTTTCATGCGCGGCTTCGATAATCGCGTTGGCAATGGCTTGGACCTGACGATTGGATCCCCCGGTCATAATAACGAAATAATCAGCCATTGGCGTAATCGCATCGACTTTTAAGGCCGTAATGTCTTCGGCACGCCGACCATCAGCTGCCTGTACGGCCATTTTTAATAATTCTTTGCTGTCCATTAATCAATTTCCTTTCCATATTGCGGCACCCATGCATTAAAGGTTGCCAGAGTCTGTGGATGAATCGGGGCGTTGTTTTTGATCAGGTAAAGCAGCGTATGCTTGGTCTGATAGGCAACGCCAGCTCCCAAATCCTGCCTGGTAAGCTTGCGTGCTTTTTTAACGGCCGGAAAGTCACGACCTGGTTCAATATAATCTGCCATATAGATGATCTGTGCCAGCTTGGTCATATAGGCTGCCCCCGTTGTATGGAAGCGAATGGCGTTCAAAATATCTTCATCATGCACGCCCAGTTCGTCTTTAACCATCTCAGCACCGACAAAACCGTGCCAGATCGCGTTGCCATAGTTTAATAGATCGGGATCCAGCTTCTTGGCTTTGATTACCTTGATAAAGTCCTCATCAGCACGCTGCTTGGCATAATCATGACAAAGTCCGGCAATGCTGGCCGCTTCTACATCAACGCCATATTGTTTTGCCAATTCAATTGCGGTTTTCTCAACACGCAGCACATGCTCAAAACGCTTATCACGCAAGGCGGCCCGCAGATGCTTAATCAGCTCTTGGCGCGTCATTGGAATCAAATGCTCTTGATAAATCAATTCATCATTCATGATATAGCTGATGCTCCTTAATATATTCGGCAACCTTATCGGGAACCATATAGCGGATCGAACGGCCCTGCTTGATCCGATCGCGAATATCGGTTGAGCTGAAGTCGACGCCTGGTACATCAACCCAGATCACCGGATACTGCGAGTCATTTTGCGCTCCAGGACGCCGTACACCGACAAAGTTTACCAATTTAACCAACTTATCGATCTCGTGCCATTTTGGCAGATAGTCCACCATATCGCCACCAATAATGAAGTAATAATCGGTATCGGGGTGCTTTTCTTTCAGATATTTCATCGTATCATAGGTATAGCTGATGCCGCCTCGCTCAATTTCAGCCATTTCAATACCAAACAAAGGATTATCCTCAATTGCCAGCTGCAGCATATTGACGCGGTCTTCAGCATCAATGGCCTCTTTATGATCAACATGCGGTGGAATCATATCAGGCATGAAAAGCACCTTGTTCAATAGGAGCGTTTTGCCAACTTGATCCGCTGCCAGTAAATGAGCATTATGCACAGGATTAAAAGTACCGCCATAAATGCCGATTCGCTTACGATGCTGAAAGCTGGTACGCTGAACTTGCGGCTTAGGGATCGCGATCGTTGCTTTAGCCTGCTGCAAGAATCACACCTCGTTTCTAGATGCGTTCAACACGCTGTGAGAGTTCCCGCAGCTTGGGATTGCTTGATACCTTAAACAAAACCAGCACCCGGCCGATCTCTTGGACGACCTGGATATCACTGTTTTGTTCGATGAACTCTTTGACATCGCCAGTCGTTTCATCGGCATTCTGCAAAATGCTGACCTTGATCAGCTCACGCTTGTCCAAAGCACCATCCAATTGCGCGAGCCAAGCCTGGGTTAGACCATTCTTACCGACTGCAAACAATGGCTGGAGATGGTTAGCCTGTGCACGCAAAAAACGCTTCTGCTTTCCGCGAAGATTCATAGATTATTTTCCTTTCTGTAATTAAATCAGATCATTGCGCGACGTACCAAGACATCGACTCCTTTAGGCGCCCAGCCGGCTACCGTCGTGCCAGCCGGTACCGTGATCCAGCCCAAGCCCTCAAAGACCAGGTCGCTTTTTTCCTTAATGGCAAACTCATGCCGTTCAAGCGGCGGAAAGTCTGCCATTTCATCACTGGTTGGCGGCGTCAGTAAATCGCCACAGTGTTTTGCATAAAATTCATCCGCATTGACCAGTTTGGTTCGGTGCAGCGGCAGACTGTTTTCAAAATAGGCCACGATGCCGGCATGCGGTCCCTTGACGTAATCAAAACGAGCCACACCGCCTAAAAAGATAGTCTGTGAATCATTAAGCTGGAAGGTCCTTGGCTTGATTTCCTTTTGTGGGGCCACGATTTTCAAGTCCTTAGCCGATAAGACATGCGCCATCTGTTCTTGATGAATGATCCCTGGCGTGTCAACCAGCTTATGACCATCATCCAGCGGAATCTCAATCTTATCCAGCGTCGTGCCAGGAAAACGCGAAGTCGTGATCAGGTCTTGAACTCCTGTCTGCTGCTTGATGATGGCATTGATCAAGGTCGACTTGCCGACGTTGGTTACCCCAACGACATAGACGTCGCGATCGGCACGATGCTTTTCAATCTCAGCCAGCAGCTGATCAATCTGATGGTTCTTTTTGGCCGAGACAAGCAGCGTATCGATTGGCCGCAAACCAGCCAGATTAGCCTGTTGCCGCAGCCAGTCCGTCAATTTGCGCCGGCGCAGCGAACGAGGCAGTACGTCTTCTTTATTTCCAACCAGCAGGACTGGATTGTCATTACCCACAAAGCGGTGCAGTCCCGGAATCAGACTGCCATTAAAGTCAAAGATGTCCACGACATAAACGATTAGGGCGTGTGCATCACGAATATGATTTAACAGACGCAAAAAATCATCATCAGTCAAAGAGACTGGCGCGATCTCGTTGTAATGACGCAGTCTAAAGCAGCGCTGACAGTAAAGCTCACCTGTTTCCAGTCCTTTTTTCAGTGCTGAATTGGGCGTATATCCCAAGCCATCCGGATCCGTTGTCTGAATTATCGCGCCACAGCCAATGCAGCGCAATTCTTCATCATGCATTTCTGTCATCTATTTAAGTTCCTCCTGCCAGTCCATATCTGGATACTGTTTTTGCAAATCCTGCATAACGAATTTTTCCATAAAACGATTTGGCCGCGTCACCCACTTATCGGTTTCAATCAGCGGCTTAACCAAGATACTGCGAATATGAGCATGATTGGCAGCAGCCACGTCGGTCAGCAGCTGATCACCAACCATTACGACCTCAGACGTTGCCAGGCCCAGCTTCTTACGTGCCCTTGTAATGCCAAAGCTAAGCGGCTTAAGCGACCGCGCAACGTATGGCAGATCCAGCTTTTGAACCGCCTTGCCGATTCGCGCCCGACTGTTATTAGAGACAACGATCAATGGAATTCCTGCCTGATGCAGTTCCTCCATCCAGGCCCGCAGTTCAGGCGTCCCGTTTGGATTGTTCCAGGCAATCAACGTATTGTCCAAATCACTGAAGACGGCTCGGATACCTTGACGCTTGAGAGCCGCTGGTGAGATCTCATAAGCGCGTTCAACCATCCAAGTCGGTTTAAACATTTCAAGCATTTTCCACCTCGTAAAAAATTTCTAATTTTAATTATACCGACTAACCGGTAAGGGTTCAATTAACGTGCCATCCAAAGGCAGCGGTAAAAAAATAAGGTCAGAACATTAACTGCTCCAACCTTATCAATGTATTAAACGCAAATTAGTTGAGGGCCTTCTTAGCTTCGTCAACTACGGCCTTAAAGGCTTCAGCGTCGTTAACAGCCAAGTCAGCCAGCATCTTACGGTTCATGTCGATGTTAGCCAGCTTCAAACCATGCATCAGCTTGCTGTAGCTGATACCGTTTTGACGGGCACCCGCGTTAATCCGGGCAATCCACAATTCACGGAAGTTGCGCTTGTTAGCCTTGCGGTCACGGAATGCGTACAGACCGCTCTTCATAACTTGGTCCTTAGCAGTCTTGAACAGACGGTGCTTGGAACCAGTGTAACCCTTAGCCAACTTCATGATGCGCTTACGACGTGCGCGCGTAACAGTTCCACCCTTAACTCGCATAGTGGTATCCTCCTAGATTGTTTAAAAATTATTTAATCGTAAAATGCCCTGATTACTTGGCAGGAAGCATCTTCTTGTAACGTTTTACGTTGGACTTGTCCATCATGGAAAGGCCACGCAGTTGACGACGTTGCTTCTTCGTCTTACCGTGGAAACGGTGGCTGGTGAAAGCTTGGGCACTCTTGAAGCCACCCTTGGCAGTACGCTTGAAACGCTTAGCAGCAGCGCGATTAGTCTTCATCTTTGGCATAACTATTTCCTACCTTCTTAATAATTATTTTTTTGCCTTATCAGCAGCAGGGGCCAGCGTTAAGAACATGCTGCGCCCTTCCATCTTTGGCCGTTGCACAACCGTTGCGATGTCCTTAGTTTCTTCGGCCATCTTTTCAATCATGTCACGTCCGATATCCTTATGGGTAATTGCCCGACCACGGAAACGAATTGAAACTCGCACCTTGTCGCCCTTTTCGATAAACGTCCGTACACGCTTCAGCTTAACGTTGAAGTCGTTGGTATCGATCGAAGGACTCAGGCGGATTTCCTTAACCGTGACCGTCTTTTGATTCTTGCGGGCTTCCCGTTCTTTCTTTTGCATCTCAAAACGGTACTTCCCGTAGTCCATAATCCGTGCGACTGCAGGACGGGCCTTGGGCGCAACCAGCACCAGATCAAGACCGGCCTCCTCAGCCAGCTGCAAAGCTTCACGTTTGGACTTGATGCCCAGTTGTTCACCATTTTGGTCGATCAGACGAACTTCCCGTGCACGAATACCGTCATTGACAATCATTCCTTGAGCTATGGCAACACACCTCCAATTTTACTAGCAGAAAGATCAAGCAAAAAAAGCGGAATGCATACTGCACCCCGCTAAACTCCATTGACAAAGGAATGTCAACGGTCATTTAAACTCGTCAGCCCGGCAACTCTGGTCACCAAGGCGAGAAGCGGGTGCTTCTGCTTTTTCTTTCAACAGATACTAATATACTAAACCACTTTAACAATGTCAAGCAGCAATTTAATTCCCAGCCCGCATGTTTTCGCCTTCAATATAATACTCACGCGACAAGAAACGAATCCGCTGCATGATCCGCTTGGCTTTCAAAGGCTCACGCGCGCCTTGCGCATCAATGGCCAAATGCTGGTCTTCCAGCTGCTGCATGGTGAAGTTGGAACTAAAAAACGTTGGCAGCTCTTCTTGCATTCGGTATTCCAAAATTACGCCCAAGACATCGTCACGAACCCATGCCGACATTGAATCGGCACCAATATCGTCCAGCATCAAAATCGGTGCTTTTTTGATGGCATCCCGCCGTTCATCAACCGTACCATCCTTGATTGCGCCTTTCATCTCAACGGCAAAGCTTGGAAAATGCACCATAGTTGAGATAATACCGCGTTCAGCCAAAGCATTGGCAGTAGCGCCTAATAGGTAGGTCTTGCCAACCCCAAAGTTCCCAGAGAGATACATTCCGGGTTGAAACTGGCCTGGTTGATAACTCCCTACAAAGCTCATCGCTGCCTGCAGAGCATTGACGCGATCGTCATTATCACGAATTACATGCTTAAAATCGGCCTGACGAATAAATTTAGGCATTCGCACGGTCGTCACGCGCTGTCTTAACTCGGCAGCCTGCTGCTGTGCCTTAAGCTGAGCTGTCGGTACATAGACGACGTCGATTCGGCCGGCGCTAACGACCAGCTGAGGGGTATAGCCTGGAGCAATGCTGGTCTGATGATTTTGGAGCAGCATCTTTTCATGGTAGAACTCATAAAGTTTTGACCCGCCCCGCTTGATCTGCTCATCAGACAATTCAGCGCGGTGCTGACGCAAAAAATTCTGCACCTCAGGATCTTGGTAGGCCTTTTTAATCAGTTCCTGATACTGAGGTGAGCCGCTTTGCCCGCCGATAATTGAGTTAATGGTTTCTATGATAGGACGCATTGGCAATCCCTCCAATCATTGTTTTTTATCTGAACTGTTTTTTTGCTGATCAAGTTCAGCCAGCATTTGGTCAATCTTAGCAAGCTTTTCAGCAGATGGCTTTTTATTTTTAACTTTTTCTGGATGTTTTGCCCATTCCGGCAGTTCTTCGTTGATATTGCTGCGGCCAGTTGAGTAATAGCGGCGCTTGGACTTTGATGAAACCTGCCTATCATTGTCCTTTTTATGATTCTTGATTTCACGAATGGCGTCAGCTGCCGTCTTTACTCCCGCCTTGATCCAGGCATTGGCGATCCCATCTGCCAGACTGGCCTTTAAGGTAGTATTTTCTTTTTGGACGATTATATGATAGATCAGTATGTTGACAACCTCGCCAGGCAGCTGTCCCTGCTCAACCAGGCGCGTCAGGGTGTTGCGCTCATTTGGCGAGACATAGCCAGAACCGCTTGACTGCTTGATTCCAGCCAGGTAGTCATAAGGTGCGTACTGGCGTGCCATTTGAATCAAGCTGCGCTCAACCTCGCCCAGGTCAGTTAGATCTTCAGCTGCCGCCGGAATTGTCGGGGCTGGATCGTCTGACCTGCGCAGCGTGCCGGCATAATGGGCTGCAATGCCGCGCTTCAGAGCCTGGGGCTGCAGAATACCGCTTCTAAAATCCGTTGCATCGTAGACCAGGCCGGCCATGCTGCTCTCATCAATACTATACAGGACGCTTTCTGAGATGATCAGTTTTCGCTGCTCTTTAACGCTTTGCAGATCAATGCCGCGATTTCTCAGCTGATCAAGCAGAAAGTTAAAGTCAAAGCTGTTAGACGGTAGTTTTTGGATTGCCTGGCTTTTAGGAACCGCCGTCGCTCTGGCATTATTTAAAACTGGCCGTTCAGCATCCCAGGCCGCACGATCCGGTCGAAAAACCTCAAAGTAGTCATGGGTCAGATTATGCATACGGCTGGTATCGAACTGATAGCGTCTTGAGCGGGCGACCAGTTCGTCAAACCGCTGCTCGCCAATCTGTTGGAGCAGCCGAACGCTTAAAAGGTCATCATTAATAAATTCTTCAGGCGTCATTGTGGGCTGCAGAACATAGACATAGACGCCGCCGATCTCATCTTGCTGATAAAAGGTCTGCAACATTTCAACGCCCTCTAAACTATTACGGGCCTCAGCAAATTGAGCAACTCCCAGATTCAAGCGATCCAGCATGATGCTGTGGGCCTGGCGCTTGGCCAGCATTGGTTCGGGGACCAGCTGACTTTGCAAAGCATAAAAAAGCCCCAGCGCGGTGGGACTTAGCAATGGTTGGTAAAAATCAATAAAAGTCGCTTGGTCAAACCGTACAAAGTCTGACGCAGCGGCCACGATAAAGCCGGTTTGCGGCGTCAAGCGCCCTTGCACTTCAGCCATAACGACTCCTCCTTAATCAGTCTTGATGCTTTTGATGATTCTGGTTGATCATGGCCTCCAGCTCATTCATAAATGCGTCGACGTCTTTAAACTGCCGATAGACGCTGGCAAAGCGAATGTAGGAGATCTCATCAACGTCTTTGAGCGCATTCATAACGTATTCGCCGATCACTTGACTGGAAACCTCATTTTCCCCACGTGAGCGGACGCGTCTTTCAACATCATTGGCGATGCTGGTAAGTTTTTCCATGCTGACGGGACGTTTTTCAGCCGAGCGGACCAACCCGTTTAAGACTTTTTGGCGATTGAATTCCTGCCGCGTGCCATCTTTTTTGATTACCAACAGCGGTGTTTCCTCATAGCGCTCAAAAGTAGTAAAGCGAAAGCCACAGGTTGCACATTCGCGGCGGCGACGAATACAGGTACCATCTTCACTGGGACGACTGTCAACCACGCGTGATCCGTTATGATGGCAGTGTGGACATTGCATACCGAATTCCTCCTGTCAATAGGTTATGCATTTATCTTATCACACTTGCGATCATTTTTGCTGACTTACTCGTTCAACCAGTTTTGCCACTTGAAGTCGCGTTTGTGCAAGTGAACCGTTATTGTCGATCGTCACATCGGCACGCCGCATTTTTTCTTCCAAAGGCATCTGAGCATTGATTCTTTTCAAAGCAGCGGCTTTACTGCAATGATCTCGTTTCATCAACCGCTCAAGCTGCGTTTTGCGATCAACGACTGCCAAAACGGTCAGATCACATTCCTGATCCATCCCGGTTTCAAACAGCAATGGCACATCTAAAACCACCACGGGCAGCCCTTGTTTTTTTAAGCCGGCCAGCTGTTTATCAATCGCAGCCATAATCAGAGGATGCTCGATTTGATCCAGATCGCTGAGGTTTTGGGGATCATCAAAGACCATGCTGCCCAGCGCTGCACGATCAAGCGTGCCATCAGGCTGAAGCACCTGGCTGCCAAAACGGCTTACGATCTGCGCTAGGCCAAGACTGCCAGGCATGACGACCTGACGGGCTGTCTGATCAGCATCAATTACCGGCCAACCGACTTCTTTAAAGATATTGCTGATGGTTGACTTGCCGCTTGCAATCCCGCCCGTCAGACCGATTACCTTAGTCATTTCTGATCACCTGCCCAAGCCTGACAACGCGGACAAAAAGTCGTGCCACGCTGCGCTACCTTGATCTTAACCAGTTTATGGCCGCACCGTTCGCATTTCTCGCCGCCACGGCCATAAACTTCCAGTTGATTTTGAAAGGCGCCGGCTTCGCCAAAGGCATTCATAAACGTATGCACGGTCGTCCCCTTGTATTTAGTCGCTTTGGCAATCTCTTTGATGATGTTGTCATGCAGAATCTGAATCTGCTCGTCAGTCAGCGTATTAGCCGGCTGTTCGGGATTGATGCGGCTCTGCCAAAGAACCTCGTCGCAATAAATATTACCCAGCCCGGCAACGTGATCCTGATTTAGTAAAAACGGCTTGATTTTGCTGCGGCTCTTTTTCAAGATTCGTTTAAAATAGTCAACCTTAAAGTCTTTAGTGGTTGGTTCCGGTCCCATAGTTTTTAAGCCGCCGACCTGCATCTCTTCACCGGTTTTAACCAAGCGCATGCGGCCAAACTTGCGCGTGTCGCGATAGCAAAGCTCCGTACCATCCGTAAAATGGAAAACTACATGCGTATGCTTGTCGATTGGACCATCATTGAGCTGGCGATAATAGCTTCCTTCCATCCGCAAATGCGAAACCATGGTCAGATTATTGGTAAAGCGAAACAGCAAATACTTGCCCCGCCGATCAATCCGTTCAATCGTCTGACCAATCAAGGCTTGCCGAAACTTCTCGATGTCGTTTTCAATCGTTTTCCCATAGTAAACGTCAATTCCTTGAATCTTACGGCCCGCGGCAATATTCATCAACCCCCGGCGTACGGTCTCTACTTCTGGCATCTCTGGCATTTGATCGTCCTCGTTTCTTTTAGAATCATTATCGATTATAGTTGATTTTCAGTTTTCAACCAATTTTTTGCTCAAAATGCATTTCAAAGCAAAAGCCGCGGCTAGCCTTGACTGCCACGGCCTAAAGCTTTATTTATTTTTTCAGATCGTACCAGGTGTCGCCATACTTACTTTCAACCTTTAGCGGTACGTCCAGCTTGAAGGCCGAATCCATGACCTGCGGCACCAGTTTTTCCAAAGTCGGAATCTCTGCAGCCGGCGCCTCAAAGACCAGTTCGTCATGAATCTGTAAAAGCATCCGTGCCTTAAGATTATGAGCCCGCAGCATCTTGTCCATATTGATCATAGCAATCTTGATGATGTCGGCCGCGCTGCCTTGAATTGGCGTGTTCATCGCGGTTCGTTCGGCAAATGAGCGCTTGGCAAAATTCTTGGAATGGATATCATCCAAATAGCGCCGCCGATGCGTCAGCGTTTCGACATAGCCTTTTTCGTGAGCCGATTTGACGATCTCCGTGACGTATTTCTTGACGCCAGGAAATTCCTCAAAGTAGCTTTCGATAAATTCATGGGCCTGCTTGCGCGTAACGTGAATACTTTGTGAGAGGCCATAGTCGCTGATGCCGTAAACGATCCCGAAATTGACCGCTTTGGCATGACGACGCATATCAGGTGTAACCGCTTCGCCCGGCAGCAGATGGAAAATACGTCGTGCCGTACTTTCGTGAATATCCTTGCCATCAATAAAATCCTGCTGCAGGTTCTTGTCGCCGGTAATATGAGCCAAGACCCGCAGCTCAATCTGTGAGTAGTCAGAAGAGAAAATCTTCCAGCCAGGCTCGCTTGGCACAAACGCCCGCCGAATCTGACGACCTTCTTCCAAGCGCACCGGAATATTCTGCAGGTTCGGATCAACTGAAGACAGGCGGCCGGTTGCCGTCAGCGTCTGCAGATAGCGGGTATGGATCTTTTGGTCGCTGCTGTGAATAACTTTCAGCAGTCCTTCGATATAAGTCGACTGCAGCTTGGCGATCTGCCGATACTCCAGGATATGACCAATAATCGGCGAATAACCCTGCAGCTTTTCTAAAACCGCAACAGCCGTGGAATACCCAGTACGCGTCTTTTTAATAACCGGCAGCTTCATCTTGTCAAACAAAATCTCGCCCAGCTGTTTGGTGGAGTTAATGTTAAACTTCGTACCTGCTTCTTGATAGATAACCTGCTCGATTTCGGCTAAGCGCTCCTTTAACTTGCTGCCCATCTCTTTAAGCGTCTGTGCGTTGACCTTGATACCAGCAATCTCCATCTTAGCCAAGACATAGGTTAAAGGCAGCTCGATGTCTTCATAAAGCGGCATCTGCTCATGTTCCTTAAGCTGGTCATAGACTGGGGCGCGCAACTCGTGAATAGCTCGGGCTTTTTGCGCTAAATGAGTAAAGAAGACCTGGTCGTCAGTTGGAATTGCCCGTTTGACACCCTTGCCATAAACCTCTTCATCGCTTTTGACGTCATAATAGTCATGGGCATGGGCCAGCTCGCCAAGATCATTGCTGTTATCGCTCGGATCAACCAGATAAGAAGCCAGCAGCAGATCAAACGCCACATAGTTCAAGTCAATTCCAAATCGGTGGAGGCCGACGATCTGTGCTTTGGCATTAAAAACGTCTTTCGTATATTGATCGCTGGTTAAAATCTTTTTGACTGGCGCGGTCTGCAGCAAGCTTTCGTCACGACTGACGAGCCATTTTTGACCATCCCCGATTACAAAGCCGGCAAACGTTGAAAGATGATAATTTTCATTTGGCATTTCCAGCTGGAAGGTTACGTGATGATCTAAATCTGCTAAAAGATCCAGATTGTCAGCCGTCAGTTCAGTATATGCGATTTCTTTTGCATCCGTGGCTTCTTCAGTACTTGGCGCAACGTTCATCTTGCTTAGAAACGACTTAAAGTTCATTTCTTGATAAAACTTGATCAGTTCTTCAGTCTGCACGCCTTGATACTTCAAATCATCCAGACCGATCGTCAGTGGAGCATCACGGCGTATCGTGGCCAGATCCTTACATTCACGGGCAATTTTTTCTTCATTGACCAGATTTTCTTTCCGCTTTGACTTGCGCATCTGATCGATATTTTCGTAAAGCCCATCCAGCGAGCCATATTCTTGAATCAGCTTCTGCGCGGTTTTTTCGCCGATGCCCGTGACCCCTGGATAATTGTCGGAACTGTCACCCATCAGCGCCTTCATATCGATAAACTGAGTTGGCGTCACGCCGAATTTTTCTTGAAAATGAGCCGGCGTGTACATTTCGGTCTGCGTCACGCCTTTAATCGTTACGGCAACCGTCGTGTTATCAGTTACCAGCTGTGTCAGATCCCGGTCGCCAGTTACGATCAGGGTCTCATCACCAGCCTGATCGCCGAGTCTGGCCAGGGTACCGATAATGTCGTCGGCTTCATAGTTGGCTAATTGATAGGTCTTGATCCCACAGGCATGCATCATCTCGTGCAGATACGGCAGCTGTTCAGTCAGCTCAGTTGGCGTTTTGGCCCGACCACCCTTGTAGTCAGCATACATTTCCGTTCGAAAAGTCTGCTTGCCAGCATCAAACGCTACCAGAGCCTTATCCGGCTGATAGTTTGCCAGCACGTGATCCAGCATCAACTTAAAGCCATAGATTGCCGCAGTATGAAGACCGTTTTGGTTGGTAAATTTGTCGATTTGATTATGCATTGCAAAAAAAGCCCGAAATGCAATGCTATTGCCATCAATCAACAACATTTTTTCTGCCATTTAAACTACCTCGTTCTTTTATTTTCTTTCTTGATTGTAACAGACTTTCACCACCCCTGGCATTTTTAGGAACCATATCTGTTTCAATAAAAAATAAAGCTCCGCACCATTTAAGGATGCAGAGCCAATCTAAATTTTATTTAATTAGTTAGTCGCGACGATCGCTGCCCATGCCGAAAATCTGCAGCAGCTGGATGAACAGGTTGATAAAGTCCAGATACAGCTGCAAGGCTCCCATAATTGCCAGACCGGTAACGGAAACCTGATCTTGGTAGTTAAGGTAGATGTTTTTCATCTTTTGCGCATCGTAAGCCGTCAAAACTACGAAGATGATTACGGCAATGTAGGAAAAGATGTAGGTAATGGCTGGACTGTTTAAGAACATGTTGATCAAAGAGGCCAGAATCAAAGCAATCAAGGCCGCCATTGCATGAGCACCGAAGCGATCAAGCGAGCGTTTGGTCAGCGTCCCATACAGCGCCATTACGATAAAGATCGCTGCTGATGAGACAAAGGCCGCCGTGATATCGGCACCGGTATAAACGCCGGCCAGCAAGGCAAACTCAACCCCGTACATAATCGACAGCACCATCAGCATAATAAAGCTGCCGGTTGGATTCCGGGTAGCACTGGCACTGATCCCCATCGAAAGTGCAATTGGCAACAATAATAGCAGCCACATCATCCCAGTATGCTGGGTAAAATAGCCAAACACGGCAGCTCTAAAGGTCGTCATGACCAAAAATGAACTGATGGCCGAAACAAAAACCGACAGGCCGACAAAGCCGTACATCTTGGTCAAAAAGCCATTTAAGCCGGCTTCATTGACGACACGCCTTCTTTGCTCGGGCTCTGGTGTAGAGTTGAACATAAGCTCCCCTTCTTTCATTCAATTAAGCGGTCAAATTAGTTTGACCAATATTGTCTTTCATATAAAAAATGGTAGCAAAAGCCACCATTTTCTACAAGCAATTTAATCATTGGATAATAAATTCTTATATTTATCTTCGTATTTTTCGATGTCACCGGCACCCATGAAAACAACGACAGCATCATGGTAGGCCAAAAGCTTATCCATCGAGTCCATGTCAATGCCTTCACTGCCTGGAATCAGGTCTTCTAAGTCTTGGCTGGAGACATGACCAGCATTTTCACGAATGGAACCAAAAATCGGCGTCACAAACGTCTTGTCAGCAGCACTCAGCGATTGACCAAATTCCTTTAAGTAGGCTTGCAGACGACTGTAGGTATGCGGCTGAAAGACGGCCAGTACCTTTTTATCGGGGTACTTTTGGCGGGCAGCATCAATCGTGGCCTTAATTTCGCTTGGGTGATGGGCATAATCGTCAATCAGCGTCATATCGCCAACATAACTTTCGGCAAACCGCCGCTTGACGCCAGAAAAACTGGCCAGCCCCTTAGCAATATCTTTTAAGTCGACTTGTTCCATGTAGGCAACCGCGATGACAGCCAGACTGTTCAAGACACTGTGCTCACCGTATAGATGAATCTCAAATTCGCCCAGCTTCTCATCTTTAAACCAAGCCTCGAAAGTCGATCCTTGCGGCGTCCGTTGAATATTGACGGCCCGGAAATCATCTTTTTCACTGGTACCGTAGTAATAGATCGGCACGTCCAGTTGCAGCTTGCGCAGATTTTCATCGTCACCCCAGGCAAAGACGGCCTTTTTAACCTGCTTGCCATAGGCTTCAAATGAGTCGCGCACGTCATCGATGTCTTTAAAGAAGTCGGGATGATCAAAGTCAATATTGGTCATGATGGCATAGTCTGGATGGTAGGCCAAGAAGTGATCCCGGTATTCATCCGCTTCAAAGACAAAGAAGCGTGAATCAGGCGTGCCAACCCCTTCACCATCACCGATCAGGTAAGTCGTTGGCGCAACTGAGCTTAAGACATGGGAAAGCAGCGCCGTCGTACTGGTCTTGCCATGGGCTCCGGCAACGCCAATGCTGGTATACTGCTCAACTAATTCTTCAACCGTGGCGGGATAGCTTTGAACCTTGTCGCCCAGTTCCTTGGCCCGCACAATTTCAGGCTGGTCATCGCTAAAGGCGTTTCCTTGCACGATCGTCATCCCTGGCTTGATGTTGGCTGGATCAAAATCGTGAATCTGAATGCCGGCTTGTTCCAATGGTGCCTGCGTAAAGGTTTCTTTTTCAATGTCTGAGCCTTCAACATGATAGCCGCGGTCATGCAGTACCCGTGCCAAAGCGGCCATCCCGGTACCCTTGATGCCTACAAAATAATAATTCTTTTCCATAATGCCGTTTTTCCTTTCCTTGCCGCCAACTAGGCAAACAGCTGATTGCCGCGCGCAAAGTCAAAAGCATCGCCAGCTTGACCAAAATCATCAGGCAGAATCAAGCAGCCAGGCTTTTGCGGAGCATTTTTCAAGTTCAGTTCACGCGCTGCACAGATCATCCCATTACTTGGCACGCCAACCAGTGCACCTGGCCAGATAATCTGACCGCTTGGCATCATGGCGCCAACCTTGGCAACCACGACCTTAACGTGTTCGGCAATGTTAGGCGAGCCGCAGACAATCTGAACTTTCTGATCGCCCAAGTCAACTTGCGTAATGTGCAGATGATCCGATTTTGGATGCTTGGTCATGGATTCAACATAGCCGATAACAAACTTTGGCGCTTCATCAGCCGTTAATTTTTCATCAAAACCAGCTGCTTGAATCTTTTCATTCAGCTTTTCGACCTGATCCTCGCTCAAAAAGACCTGACCGTTTTGCTCCTTGAGTTCTGGCAATACCTCACTGGCTTTCAGAAAATTGTAGCCCAGCAGACTGCCATCCTGAGCACTGACGATCTGAACTACGCCTTGATTTTGCTTGACGTTTTGATCAGCGGCCTGACCAGTTACGACTACCAAAACATCACCCATCTCATTTGGGTTATAGCTTGAAATTAACATCAAAAATCCTTCCCTTGGCATCGCTTTGCAACGGTGCTAAAAATTCTTTTTCGCTTCGTCAAAAACTTTTGACAACCAGACTAAATTGTACCACACAACCCGTGCTCATGGCCCCAGTCCATCAAAAAATGGCGACTTGCCGGCCGCCATTTTTGCTTATTTTAAATTACTCAAGAAATCCTCGACCTGCTGCTTGGTCTTGCGGTCCTTGTTGACGAACCGGCCAATTTCTTGACCATCACGGTAGGCAATAAAGCTTGGAATGCCCATGACGTTTAGTTCGGTTGCCAAATCCAGACTTTCATCACGATCAACGGCATAAAACTTAAAATCGGCAAAATCCTTTTCGACTTCTGGCATGGCAGGCTTGATAAACTGGCAGTCAGGGCACCAGTCAGCAGTAAACATCAAGACGACCTGCCCTTTCAAATATTTTTGCAGCTGTTCAGCATTAACTTTAGGCAAAGCTTCCATCACAGAACACCATCCTTTTACTTATTTTATGTAAGTATAGTCTACTACAAGTTGAAAGACAATGCATAATGATCTGCCTTTGTGTTAAAATTGTTACATCCAATCTACTTTGGGTCAAAATATGGCATAGGCTAAACGAAAGAAGCGATTGAAATGAATGATTCAAATGGTTCACTTAGCCCATGGATGATCCCGCTTACCTTAGGTGCTTCCGGTATTGCGGGCTTCTTTGCCGGCAAGCTGGTGGGCAACCGACGGCGTTCCGCAAACACGATCTTAAAAATGATTACCAATGATTTTAAACGCGAAGGCACAGTTGAGGGCAGCTGGATTGATCATCAGCCGATTCCTTATCGTCAGTTTGCCGTGCGAACTTTGGTATATCGCGGTGGCATCCGGCGCTTTGAAGACGATCAGCTGGTCAGCTACGAATTCTTGGCAGATGCCAGTACTGGTACGCTGCTGAAACTAAAGCGCATTGACAATTAAGCAACACAAAAGGCTGTTGGATTTCTCCAACAGCCTTTTTTTGCACCATCTATCTGAACATGATGCATGGCCGATTGTCATTCATAACTGCCGATTATGATTTAATTGGAATCTTTTGATGTAATTGCACTATAAACTGCGGTCAAAGCAATCAATTTTTACTGAGATTGGAAACATCAATGGCGGAGTGGATGGGCATCGCATTGATGATCTAGATTTATCATTTGGCACGACAACCACTTAATCAGCCAAGCTGCACACTATCTTGACCAAGCAATGATTTGTCGTATTGAAGCTTAACATTATTAATGCGTTTATCGCTATTAATGGAGTCAGCATCTGCATCAGCGGTTGAATGGGGTCCCGCCGAAAACATCGTGCACTAAGCGATTTTTCGTGATACAGCATACTTGATCTGACAAATTATCAACTATTTATCCTTGCTTTTCTAATGTACCCGGACATAATCAGCAGTCATCTTCGGGTTCCCCCCTGAATGACAATTAAAGTATAGCGGTTAAAAACGTTTTGCTCCTATCAAAATCTAACCCTCTTGAGCATGCAAAATTGATAGTTTCTCCGTAAGGTTTTCTGCATAAGCAGTCGTGCGCAGGCGATATAGGCTGGTCCGCAAGCGTTCGATTCCTAAAAAAGGACTATCCAAGGTAATTAAAAAACGCTGGTTGTTTGAATTGGTATCAGCCAAAAGCTCCCAAAATTCATGGTCAGCTAAAATCATGCTTTGCGGTACTTGATTGATATGCTTAAGCTGCTCGGCGCTAAAATAACTGCAGCTGCTGATTTGAAGGCGATTGCCAAATTCTTGACGCACCATTTGAGCCACTACTTCATAATCAGCCCGCGACTTGGTAAAGATATATAACGGCGTGGCAGGAAGCTGTTCTTCAATCAGTGGCAGCAACTGTCGCGAAAAATACTTGACCTGATTATCATCAACCAGATCTGACCAATGATTTTGCCGGCACCATCTCATAACGATCATTTTCACCAGCTGATCGGTCAATCTCTGCGACTTGTTTTCCGTTTGATAGTCCAGCTGACGTTCAATTACCAGATTCTGCAGACCGCCCATAAAGTGCAGGCCAAATCCATTAACCGTTTCTTTAAAGGCTGCCGTTTTGATCAGCGGCTCTCCCCATAACGCGGCAAAAGCATCCGTCAGCTGTCGAATCTCCGGAAGCTGCTGCAGGATCTCGCGAAACGTTGCTCGCTGCAGGCTCCAGGCATCATCACGAAACAGCTCGTTGGCAACCGTTAGATAGACCAGGTATAAATAGTCATGATCAAGCGGCGTCAGTTCAAATGACAATTGCGGCTGCAGATATTCATCAACCATGCGTTCCAATTGCTGATGCGCCTTTTCTCGACAGACCGCCCGCCAGAAATTATCGGTTGGCAATTCCAAAGACTGGTCATGCCGCAGCCAGGTCAAAGCAATTAGATGATCAAACATGGCAAATGCTTGCGGCATCTTGTCCAGCAGCGGTTTTACGCCGGGGTTGGCTGCAATGACGAAATTTTTTACGATCTGCTGACTGACTGAACCGAAATCCACGCAGTCAATGCCATAATGACAGCTTAATGCCGCAATCAAGTAGCGCTTGCGATATTCTTGACCGCAGATCTGACCGCGTCGAATCGTCAGGCCAACCGTCTGCAAAAAATTTTTGCATTGCCGCTGCAGCCGGTAAAAAGTCGGCTCAGAAAAGTAGTGCTCCTGACAAAACGTCGTCACCGAGCGTCCCCGGTGATTGAGCAGATAGGCCATCACCTGCAGTACCTCAGACTTTTGGTAGAGCTGCTTTTTTAGCTCAAACAGCTGACCCGGACTGGTTAAAGAAAGCGAGACAACCGCATCATTGATCTGAATGCATGCTTTCGGCTGCAGTTCTTGATTTAATGTATTCAGTTCCTTTCTAAGCCGGGGCTCGGGAATTCTGGTCAGCTCTGCCAGACAATGCAGCGTTAGCCCTGAACGATCAAACAGCAAGGTCAGCAGATGAACGCTCACCACAACATCATCTTCCAAAAAACGTTCCAGCATCAGTTGGCACCTTTTTCACGCAGTTTCTTAACCAAGCCGGCAGCACTGCCCTGATCAATTACCAAAACGTTGGCATAGCCCGCTTTCAGTGCTCCCGCGGCGGCCTGCGTCTTAGCTGGATTGGCAATTACCATCACACGCTGCGGAATTTTTTTCAGCTGTTCCAGGTCAATACCGATCGTCCGCTGATTGATCTGTGGTGCTACAATGCTGCCATTTTGATCGATAAAACGCGAAAAAACGTCACCAACCGCATGCTGCTGCAGATACTCCTGCTCAGCTTGACTGAAGTACCCTAAATGAAACAGCAGTGCCGAATCTCGTACCGTTCCGACCGTAAAGACCGCGATATCGGCTTGTCGACCAAGATCCATGATGTATTTGATATGCGTATCCTGCTCAACCAGCTCTTTAGTTTCTTGGTGATCAAAAATAACTGGCAGCGGCAGATACTGTGGCAGCGTGTGAAAAGCACTGGCAAAAGCATTGACGCTTTCAAAGGCATAGTTTTTCTGCTTGGTATTGGCAACGCTGCCCTTTAACTGAACCACCGTGACCCCATGCACGTCTTCAGGTGATAGATGCTGGGCAATGGCATGGATCGTTTTTCCCCAGGCCAGCCCAATTGTGTCATCATCCTTAACGATTGTCTCGATGTATTCGGCAGCAGCCGCGCCAACCAGTTCCAACAGCTCGCCACTGGCTGTCATCTCTGAAGGTACAACAATGACTTGGTCTAAATGATAATAGTCCTTTAGCTCCGCGGCCAGCTGCTGAGTCGAAACCAACGGATTGCTGATCTTAATCTGGACAATCCCGCTTTCCCGTGCGTATTGCAGCAATCTTGATACCGTGGGCCGTGAAAGATTCAACTCGGCTGCGATTCTACTCTGCCGCCAGTCATTTTGATAATAGAGCTGCGCGACTTTAACGCTTAAAGCCCGCTTATCAGTTTCATCAATCATTATTCCCATCCACTTTCTGATTTTGTGCTGTTTATATCAATTCTACTAAAGAAAAGACGGCCCGTCAGTAACGGACCGTCTTTTTTAGTAATCGATCATATATCAATCAGCTTGGGCAATCGCCGTTTCCAGACTGATTTTGATCATGTCGTTAAAGGTCTTTTCACGTTCAGCAGCCGTTGTTTTTTCTTGACTGCCAAACAGCAGATCACTGACCGTCAAAACCGAGAGCGCTCTAAAATGCAGTTTGGCTGCCAGCAGATACAGTCCTGCTGATTCCATTTCTGTACCGATCACGCCATAATCAGCCAGCTTCTTCATATCAATATCATCATTGTAGAAACGGTCGGCAGCAAAGATATCGCCAACCTTAGGCTCAATCCCCATGTTCTTAGCCACGTGATAAGCCGTGTCAAGCAGCTTAAAATCAGCTAACGGGGCAAAGTGAACGCCAGCTGCAAACGAGTTGGCAACGACTGCCGAATCAGTTGACGAACCCGAAGCCAGGCAGACATCACGCAGCTTGACGCCGGGAGCCATCCCACCACAGGATCCGACCCGGATAATCGTCTTGACGCCATAAAAACGTACCAGTTCATTGATATAGATCGACATGGAAGGAATTCCCATCCCCGATCCTTGAACCGAGATGCGATGGCCCTTGTATTCACCTGTGTAGCCAAACGCGTTGCGCACGCTGTTGACCTGTTTAACGTTGGTCAGGAAATTTTCGGCAATATATTTAGCCCGCAGCGGATCCCCTGGCAGCAGAACCGTTTCAGCATAATCACCATTTTGTGCTTCAATATGTGGCGTACTCATTGGAATTCCTCCTCGTATTTTATAAATAATTCCTATTCGATCGTCTCGTGAATCAAAGTTGGCTGCTGAGCTGACTCTTTAATCGCAACGGCTTGATCCAGCAGTTCTTTGACATCATCAATATCTTCACGGTTGCTCCAGATCGTCATGATTGATTCGCCTTTTTGAACCGAATCGCCAATCTTTTTATGCAGCTCAATCCCAACCGCATAGTCTAGCTGATCATCGGCTTTTTGACGACCGCCGCCCATCAGCATGCTGGCCATTCCAATCTCATCTGCGGTCAGCTTGGCAATTACGCCGCCTTTTTGAGCAGGATATTCAATTTGATACTTGGCATGCGGCATCAGCGAGTAGTCATCAACCACGTTTGGATCACCATGCTGAGCCTTGATCATTGCCTTAAAGCGAGCCAGTGCCGAACCATCAGCAATCGTCTGTTCCAATTTGGCGCGGGCTTCTGCCAGACTGGCCGCCTGCTGTCCCATCACGACCATACGGCTGCCCAGTTCCAAGACCAGCTCCAGCAGATCTTTTGGTCCTTTGCCCTTTAAAAGATCCAGCGTCTCTTCAATTTCCAGCGTGTTGCCGATTTTGGATCCTAAAGGCTGATTCATATCTGAGATCACGGCTTCACACTTCAATCCAGCCTGCTTGCCGATTGCTACCAATGCTTTAGCCAGTTTCACGGCGGAGTCCTCAGTCTTCATAAAGGCCCCGGCACCGGTCTTAACGTCAATTACCAAAGCATCGGTTCCGGAAGCCAGTTTTTTGCTCATAATTGAACTGGCAATCAATGGAATGGAATCAACCGTATCGGTAACGTCACGCAGAGCATAGATCTTTTTATCAGCTGGCGCGACGTCACGCGTTGCCCCAACGATTGCCAATTTTTCTTCAGCAACCTGCTTGATGAAATCCTGCTCGCTTAATTCAACTTGAAAACCTGGAATAGCCTCCAGCTTGTCTAATGTTCCACCTGTATGGCCAAGTCCGCGACCTGAGATCATTGGTACCGGTATTCCCAGTGCGGCGACCATCGCAGCTAGTGGCAGACTGGTTTTATCGCCCACGCCGCCAGTTGAATGCTTGTCAACTTTAATCCCAGGAATCTTAGACAAATCAAGCCGCTCACCAGAATGCATCATTTTCATTGTCAGCTGCGTCTGTTCACGATCCGTCATCCCCTGAAAATAGATCGCCATCAGCAAAGCACTGATTTGATAGTCAGGCAGCGAGCCGTCGACTACGCCATCGACAAAGAACTGCAGCTGTTCATCGCTCAAAACGCCGCCATTACGTTTTTGGTCAATTACATCCACCATTCGCATGATGAATCCCCCTTTTAATTAACTAGTTTTCAATTGCCGCCAAAAAACTCGTGCCAACTTGATTGCCGGCAACACCAAAGTTTTCCATGATCGTTGCCCCCAAATCGGCAAACGTATCACGCGTTCCCAGCGACTGGCCTGGGTGCCTCATTGACGGCGAGTAAGCTAGCAGCGGCGTCACTTCTCTGGTATGGTCCGTACCGCGGAAGCAAGGATCATTGCCATGGTCAGCCGTGATCAAAAGCAGATCGTCTTCCCGCATGTTTTCAAGCACCGTTCCCAAGCGTTGGTCGAAGTCCATCAAAGCCTTGCCAAAACCTTCTGGATTACGCCGGTGACCATACATAGCATCAAAGTCGACCAGATTGACAAAGCAGAAGCCATGAAAATCTTCTTTCATTACATGGTCAACGTGATCCATGCCATCCATATTGCTTTCGTTGTGATAGCCTTCCGTAATGCCATGACCAGAGAAAATGTCGTTGATCTTGCCAATTCCAATGACGTCCAGACCAGCTGCCTTCAAATGATCCAGATCAGTCTCACCGGTTGGCTCCAAGCTGAAGTCATGCCGGTTAGCCGTTCTGACAAAGTGATCCTTGTCTGGGCCAACGTATGGTCGTGCAATAATCCGGCCAACCGTGTATTCAGGACCATTGACCAGTGTCCGCGCATAACGGCAGATGCGGTAGAGCTCTTCAACCGGAATCACGTCTTCATGCGCCGCAATCTGCAGCACTGAGTCGCCCGAAGTGTAGACGATCAAATCACCGGTTTTCATCTGCTGCTCGCCGTAGTCATGGATAACCTCCGTCCCTGAATATGGCTTGTTGACAATCACCTTACGACCAGAAAAGGCTTCCAGTTTTTGAATGATGCTGTCAGGAAAACCGTTTGGGAACGTTGACAACGGCTTTTTAACCGGCAGCTCCATCATTTCCCAGTGACCATCCATACTGTCCTTACCGGCCGAAATCTCAGCCATCTTGCCAAAGCAGCCCATTGCTGGATCAGCTGTCGGCACGCCTTGAATCGGATCGGCCGGGCGAATGTTGCTCAGTCCCAGTTTGGCTAAGTTAGGCAATGCCAGCTTGCCTTGATACCATTTGCCAATGTGGCCTAAGGTATCGGCACCATCATCACCAAACTTCAATGCATCAGGTGCCTCGCCAATCCCTACAGAATCCAAAACAATGCCAAATACTCGTTGATACGTCATAATCTTTCCTCCCCTGAATCGATCTTAAGCGACGTTTCAAACCAATTTTATTGCCGAGCAGCTTCTTCCAAGATCTGGACTGAAGCCGAAACACCCAGCCGGTTGGCTCCTGCTTCGATCATTGCATAGGCTTCATCTAAATGATGAATACCACCCGAAGCCTTGATCTTAAAGTCGGGACCAACTGCCTTGCGCATCAATGCCACATCTTCAGCTTTGGCACCGCCAGTTGAAAAGCCGGTTGAAGTCTTAACAAAATCGGCGCCGCCAGCTACCGTCAGCTTAGAGGCAATCGTTTTTTCCTCATCAGTCAACAGGCAGGTTTCAATGATTACCTTCAAAAGCTTGTGGTGAGCGTGGACAGCTTGGGCAACCTCGCGAATATCCTGCTCAACGATTTCTTGGTGACCAGATTTCAATTCACCAATGTTGATGACCATATCAATCTCATCAGCACCGTTTTCGATGGCATCAACTGCTTCGGCAACCTTGATCTTAGTCGTGGAAGCCCCCAGCGGAAAACCAATGACCGTGCAGGTGTTGACATCCGTATCCTTCAAGCGATCAGCAGTGTGCTTGACCCAATATGGATTGATGCAGACTGAAGCCGTGTTGTATTTGATAGCTTCGTCAATGCATTGGTCGATCATTGCTTGAGTGGCGTTTGGCTTGAGCATCGTGTGGTCCATGTATTTGGCTAGTTGTGCTACTGTAAGTTTCATTTTTGTAACCCCTTTCATTAGTGAACGCTTTTACTATACCACTTTTTGAAATAAATTCCATACTTTTATAGAAATTATTTTCCGAAATTGCATGGACAATTTTTAAAAGCAATTAAAAACGGCTCTGCCATGGGAGTTATCCCGTGACAAAGCCACTTAAAATACAATCTTCTTTGATTGGCATCCAACGCTTTCTGCAGTTGATAAAAATTCAGCCACATCTTTTATTCAATAAATTCTGCATAATGACATATGATAAAACCATCATTACCTGCTTTTTCTCAAACGATTGGTATCTGTCAAGAATGACAGTTTGACGGTTAACCATTTGAACGATTTTAAATCTGCCAGGCAGCTCCGCAAAATGGCCAAACCAAAAATCTGGCAGTGATGTTGAATCAATGCCAGACTGTGCCGTTTCAATATTTAAGCAAAGTGAGCCTTCAGTTTGTAGATTGGCTGCCCTTTTGCCGCAAATTTTTGTTCATATTCCGTTTCAACGTTATTTTCATTTTCATCACTATGATGCAGATCCAGCCAGACACCATCATACTGCATGCCATAATTATTCATGCTGACCAGTGAAAACTCAAAAAAGCCCATGTTGTCAGTCTTTAACTCAATCGTTCCCTTTGGCACCAAAACCTTTTCATAGTTTGCCAAAAAGGTCTTGTAGGTTAATCGACGCTTGGCATGTCGCGATTTAGGCCAAGGATCGGAAAAGTTCAAAAACAGCCGATCGATCTCACCGTCCGCAAAAAACTCATCCAAGCCCGCTCCATTGGCACAGATAAACTGCAGGTTTGGCAGTTCTTCATCTTCCAGCGACTTTTTCAAGGCAATCCCAGCCACGGTGGAAACCACGTCTAAACCGATAAAATTAACTTCCGGATGCGCCTTGGCCATGCCGATTGCAAACTGCCCCTTGCCCATGCCGACTTCAAGCCAGATTGGCTGCTCTTTGGCAAAACGGCTCTGCCACTTGCCTTTAAATTGAGCCGGATCAGTGGTGATTTTTTCAGGATGGGCCTCAATCAGTGGTTCTGCCCATTTTTTGTGTTTTACTCGCATTGGTTATCCTCACTTTTGCATTTTCTTTTTGAAATAAAAATTAATCAGCCAGTACAGCTCCAGACCGCCTAGAATCAGACAGCTCAATAGACTCATCCAGTCAAATTCAGTACCAAGACTGGCCAAGATCAGCAGCAGACCCAAGCTGATCATGACCTTTTTTAAAAGCGCCTGGAAATCAGTCAGCTGCGTTGTTTGCTCAATCGGGTAGAGATGGGTAAAGACATTGTTTTGGTAATGCTGTGCAAATGGCATCAGCTGCATGGCAATCAAATAAATAAACAGCAGTGCCAGTAAGCAGCGCAGCCAGCCCAATGGCACGAAGAATACGATCAGCATCCCGACGATCGTCAATCTGCCTACCAGGCTGCTGGTTTCCGTATCCCGCAAAAAGCCGCGTGCGTATAGGTAAGACCAGGCATGATCAGGAATCGTCAGCCAGTGAATCAAGCCATTGGCCCAAGTTCGCCGCTTGATCCCACCTTTAACGCTAGGCACGTCGGTAAACAGATTAAAGAAACGATAAACGTCATACATCCGCTTTTGCTCGGCATCAACGGCCGCTCGCCAGTCCAGATCCTGCTTTTGCAACCCAATCTTAATGACCAGATAGATCAACACCGCACTCCCGCAGCCCCAGACCGGCGCAATCAGCCAGCTGAGCATACCGATTAAAAGCGGTGCGATCCATTGTCCCAGCCGTAATTGCTTGGCATGCCGCGACCATTGCAGACTCAACTGGGCTTTGGCCAACTCCATCCAGGAAAGCTTAGCAACAAAGCCTGCCAAGAGCAATTCCAAAATGGTTAGCGCGGTCAGTCTGATGTCAATCAGAGCTAAGGGCAGCGCGATAATCAAAAGCCCCAGCGACATCAGCTCGCCCAATATTAGACTGTATAAAAACGCCTGGTTGAGGTATTTCTTGATGCCATCAGACTGCGGCAGCAAAAATACGGGATCGGCTGGTTTCAGCAAAGTAGCAAAGCGGCCGACCTGCATTACCAGGACGAACCATAAAATCAAAAGCCAGCGAATCCACCATATGCCAGGGCTGAGCGTCTTGAGCCATTGCGCATAGGTATAGGCCAGTGCGCCAATCATAAAGAACAGCGCAATCGTGAATTGGTCATTAAATACCAGCCGCCAATACTTCATCAGCCGCAGCAGATGGGCTTGCCGCCGTTTCTTAAAAAGACTATTCATCGCTCTCATCCCTTGCCAAGCGCAGATAAATGTCATCCAGCGTTTCTCCGGCGCCAGCGGCTTTTTGCTGCAGTTCCTTTAGCGTACCATGCGCCTTTACCTGACCATGTGCCAGCAGAATAAAGCGATCACAGTAGCGCTGCGCCGTGTCCAAAACGTGCGTCGACATCAAGATACCTGCTCCCTGTGCCTTTTTTTTCTCAATCAGATTCAACAGATCATGAACTGCCAGTGGATCCAGGCCATAAAACGGCTCATCGACAATGAACAGCTTGGCGTCCGTCATAAAAGCACTGACGATCATGACTTTTTGCTTCATCCCCTTGGAAAAGTTGGCCGGAAACCAGTCTAGCTTATTGTCCAAGCGAAAGATTTTCAGCAGCTGATGGGCTTTTTGCCAAGTCAGATCTCGATCCAGGCCATATGCCAGCATCGTCAGTTCCAAATGCTCTTTTAGCGTCAGCTCATCATACAGGATCGGCGTTTCCGGCACATAGGCGATTTGACGCTTATAAGCCGCGGCGTTTTCCTGCAGATTTTGACCATTTAAAATAATTGATCCTGAAAACGGCCGCAGCAAGCCGATAACATGATTGATCGTCGTTGACTTGCCGGCCCCGTTTAAACCGATCAGGCCGACCAGTTCGCCTGGCTGCACGTTAAAAGAAACGTCTTTTAAAACCGGCAGCTGAGAATAGCCACCCGTTAAATGTTCAACTTCCAGCGCCATTGTCATCCCTTCTTTGTCTTTCTTGCTTGCCTAACCGAGTAATTATACCATACTGATTATAATCGACTAAGGGTGCAGTTTTTGGAAAATTCGTTTATACTTAAAAAAAATTGAAAAGAGGTATTCTCAGAATGGAAGATTGTATTTTTTGCAAGATTATCAATGGTGAGATTCCTAGCTACACGGTCTACGAAGATGATGTCGTCAAAGCCTTTTTGGACATTTCGCAAAACACGCCTGGCCACACGCTGGTCGTACCAAAAAAGCACGTTCAAGACATCTTTGAATATGACTCTGACTTGGCAGCTGCCGTATTTAGCCGGCTGCCAAAGATTGCCCGGGCCATTCGCGACTCCAACCCTGACATCAAGGGCATGAATATTTTAAACAACAATGGCGCCGTAGCCTACCAGTCTGTTTTCCATTCCCACATTCACCTGATTCCGCGCTACAGCGACCAAGATGATTTTGGCATTACGTTTTCGGACAACTCGAGCCAATATGATGAGCAGAAGTATCAAGCTGTTCAACAGGCGATTATCGATCAATTCGGTGACTAGTCATGTTCGACGACTTCAAAAACGCTGGTCGCGATACTTTAAGCGCCGCTAAGAATCTCCAGACGCAGCTGGTTAAGCTTAATCAGAGCGTGATCAAGCTGAATCAGGCAATGGATGGCGTCAGTGAGTTTACCCGCGCTGCCCAGCATGCCATTGATCTTTGGCAGTTTAAAAATGAGCCGCGACTGACCAAGATCCAAAAACTGTTGTCAAAATATCAAGCATAGTCAAAATGGGACCCCCTGCCTCTAGACAAGGAGTCCCATTTTAATTTTTCCAATGTTGCCAAAAAAGGATTGCATATCAGATGCAATCCTTTTTGATTAATTGCTGGAGCTGGAAGCCGAGCTTGAACTCTTGCTTGAGCTGGAAGTCGAGCTGGTTGAACTGGAGTTGGTCGTCAAGTATTCATCCAAGATGTTCTTCAAGTCGCTGTCCTTGATTGAAACATTGCCCTTCTTCAGAACCTTGGAGACAACGTTTTGCAGGAAAGTCGAATCATTCATGTTTTCTTCGACGATCTGCTGCTTCAATTGAGCGATGTGGTTGCTCTTCTTACCCTTGGCTGGGTGCTTGATCATGTAGATGACCTGGTAGCCGCTGTCGGTTTTGACCGGCGTCGTCGTGTATTCGCCAGTCTTAAGCTTAAAGGCTGCCTTCTTGTAAGCTGAGTCAAGCGAGGTATCAGTGTTGTCAAAGGCTGCTACCTTACCACCATTGCTCTTGTTTGAAGTATCCGTTGACTTTTCCTTGGCCAGTTTCTTGAATGCCTTGTACTTGTCGCCAGAAGTGTTGTTCAGCTCGTCAATGATTGCCTGAGCATCAGACTTTGAGCCAACCAGGATCTCTGCTGTCTGAACCTTTGGCTGGTACTTCTTCCATTGCTTGTTCAAAGCCTTGTTGGAGAAGTTGGAGTAGTGGCGAACGGCCGCTTGCAAAAGCAGGTTGGAGCGAATCTGCTGCTTAAGCGTCTTGGTAGTCAGGCCATTTTGCTGCAGAACGGTTGAGAATGATGAACCGTATTGCTTCTTGTAGGCATTGTATTCACTGTTGACCTTGCTCTTGGAGACTTGTGAGCCATACTGCTTTTCCAGTACCTTATCCAAGATCATCTGCTGCAGCACCTGCTTACCAGCAGAAGTCTGCTTCATGCTGCTGTAGTATTCGCTTTCGGTAATCTTGCCACCGCTAGTCGTTGCAACAGCCTTATTGCCACAGGCGGCCAATGGCAGCATTAAAGAAATTCCGGCTAAAATTGCCAAAGCTTTTTTCTTTGCGTTCACTAAATTACACATCCTTTAGTTTATTAAGAATTTACTCGTGATAAATTTACCAATCTAATATAACACAACCGATCCCAGATTAAACCCGGCTTAGACAATGTTTAGCTTTTCTTCAAAGTTTCTTCATTGGTCGGTCGATAAAAGCGGCGATTATCCAAGCTGAACAAACGATCCGTATACTCGCCAGGCGCGGTTTGCCTCAAAGCCGTCTGAATCGTCATGATTGAGGCATCCAATTCATCTAGCTGATGCAGAATCTCGGCTTCCAAAAGCTGGGGCCGCGCCGGTGAGCCATATTCCAGCAAACCATGGTGAGAAAGAATCATATGCCGCAGCAGAATTACCTTGGGTGCCTCGGGATCAAGGTCCAGCTCGTCACAGGCCTGCACGATCTCGCCGTCCAGAAGCGAGATATGACCAATCAGGTTCCCCATCACGGTATATTGGGTCGCGATCGGTCCGCTCAGTTCAATGGTCTTGCCCAGATCATGCAGCATTGCCCCAGTATAAAGCAAGGCAGCATTGATTCCCGGATACTGAGCCTCAACCGAGCGCGCCAGCCGTAGAATTGACAGCGTGTGAAAGGCCAGACCGCCTACAAAAGCATGATGATTGCTCTTGGCTGCTGGATAAGAGAATAGTTTGTCGCCGTGCTTGCTAAACAGGTGCCCGGCAATCTTTTTCCAAACCGGTTCATCGATCAGATCAAAAAACTCGCGAAAGCCTGCTTTTAGCTGGGCCGTCGTTTCTGGAGCCCGCGGAACGAACAGCAGCGGATCATGCGGCTCATCGTCACCAGCCAAACGAATTGTTTCAATCTTGATCTGGGGCCGGTCGCGATACGTTTCGCGCTGGCCTTTAACGCTGACGACTTTGCCAGCCTGCAGTTCGGCAATGTCTTTTGGTGACGCATCCCAGCGCATTCCGCCAATCTCACCGGAAGCATCAGCCAAAGTCAGTGCCAGGTAAGGCTTACCGGCACTGGTAGTCTTAGCTGCTGCTTCTTTGATCAGGGCAAAAAGCTGCATTTCCTCGCCATCTTGGTATTGAGCAATCAATTTGGCCATTTTTTCACCGCCTTTAAAAAACGGAACCGCAAGCTACGATTCCGTTTTAAAAACTATTTTTCCGCGCCGCCGTTTTGTTCCGGCATAGCTTCGCGATACAGTTCCGCAATTGGTGCCGTAATCGTCTTGCTGATCTGTTGAATCATGTCGTCAAGCTGGCGTTCTTTAACCATCAGATTTTTAATGGCGTCTTTTTGACCAACTTCTTTAGCCAAGTCTTGAACTTCCTTGATTTCTTCTTCCGTCAGCTGAACGCCTTGCATTTGCTTTTGTTGAGCCTGCATCTGCTTTTCTTGGAATTTTTGGAAAGTACCAAATGCATCCTCATCCTTTTTAAGTTCTGCAAAAGCTTCCTTCAATGCTTGGAATTCCTGCGTTTCCCGCATTTGGCGCTCCATTTCGTTTGCCGTGTCGTAGATATTGACAACCATAATCGGCCTACCTCCTATAATTCATTGCTTTTTAGATTGTAACATTATGCACCGCTTAAGGCAAAGCTACTGAAACATCGACTGCAAAGAGCTCCACCAATCGCTGGCCTTTTGCTTGAGCGTGCTGCCGCTGTCGTTTAAGTTGTTGGCAAAACTGCTCCACCAACTGCTGCTGGTCTTATTTTGCTTAGCCGTAGCCTTAGCCTGCGCATCCTTGACCGTAAACTGCGTGTCGGCTGTTTCTGGCAGAATCGCACTCATTTCAGCCTTGTAGAGCACGCTGATGTTTTTGCTGGTAACGTCTGTGAGCTGCTGAGACTCAGTCGTACTGTCATAGCCTTCCCAGGTTGCAACGACAATGTCTGGCGTATAGCCGACAATCCATTTGTCGCGATCACCATCGCCAATTCCCGAGTCAGTCGTCCCCGTCTTGCCGGCCAGCTTATAGCCGTCTGGTTTAGCCGATACCCCAGTTCCATGATTGAAGACACCCAACAGCATGCTGGTCATCTCGTTGCTGATCTTTTTAGAGATAATCTGCTTAGCGGGTTTGGCTCGATAACGCTTGATCACTTTGCCGTTTGCATCCTCGATCTTGACGATATAGTGCGCAGTTGGCAATTTACCGCCATTGGCAAAGACCGAGTAGGCACGGGCCATCTGCTGAGGCGACACGCCGTTTGACATCCCACCCAGCGCTAAAGCCAGATTCTTGTCGCTCTTTTCAACCGGCAGTCCAAACTTCTCAGCCATCTGGTAGCCGGCATTGACGCCAATCTTGTTCAAAAGCCAGACTGCTGGAGCATTGAGACTCTCATACAGCGCTTTGTACATTGGCACGCTGCCGCTGTACGTGTTGTCATAGTTTTTCGGCGTATAGTGATTGCTGCCATAAGACGTCTTTTTGTCCTGCAGTGTTGAGTCATAGAAATATCCTTTTTCCAGTGCCGGTGTGTAGACGACAATCGGCTTAATGGTTGATCCAGGCTGCCGCCGCATTTGGGTTGCCCGGTTGTAGCCTCTAAAGACGTGCTTGCCGCGACCGCCAACGACTGCCGTTACTCCGCCAGTCTTGGGATCCATGGCAATTGAGGCTGATTGAACCATCGTTGAGCCGGTGGAGCTGTCTGGGAAGTTGCTGTCGTCATCATAGGTATCCTGCATGGCCTTTTGCTGATTTTGATTCAGCGTTGTGTAGATCTTGTAGCCATTGTTCATAATGTCTTTTTCTGACAGATGATAGGTATTGACGGCCTCGCTGATTACGGCGTCAAAGTAGTATGGATACTTATAAGTGTCAGGACTGGTATAGCCATTGGTAATCGTTAGCGGTGTCTTTTTATAGGCATCAGCCTGCGACTGGGTCAATTTCTTGTTTTCGACCATCAGCTGCAAGACCACATTCCGCCGTGACTTGGTGGCAGCCGGGTGCTTGACGGGATCATAAATTCCTGGCGAGGTCAGCATCCCTGCTAGCGTGGCCGCCTGGGGAACCGTTAATTCGCTGGCGTCTTCGTTAAAATAACGCTTGGCCGCGTCCTGCACGCCCCAGACGCCATTGCCAAAGTAGGCATTATTGAGATACATAGTGAGAATCTGTTTTTTGGAGTATTGATTCTCAACTTCAATCGCAATGAAAATTTCCTTGGCTTTCCGCGAAAAGGTCTGTTCCTGACTCAAAAAGGCATTTTTTACCAATTGCTGGGTCAAAGTCGAACCCCCGCCTGAAATATAGTCACGACCCAACAGCTTGTTTTTGACCAGCAGCAGTGCCGCCCGTCCCAAGCCGCGAACCGAGAAGCCGTGCTCTTGATAAAAGCGGCGATCCTCAGTTGACAGCACTGCGTCAGGTACGTTTGCAGAGATCTTGCTAAGCTTGACGTAGGTTCCCTTTTGCGAATAAAGACTGCCGGCCGATTTACCCTTGCTGTCGTAGATCATGGTCGGCTGTTCCAATCGTCGCTCCAGATCCTTAACATTGGCTGTCTTGGCAACAAACGTCAAATAGATGCTGATCACCAAAAACAGCGACATTAGGACAACGATAATCCAGCGCGTCAGCTGAAAACGATGCCATAAATACTTAAAACGCGTCCAAAAAGCATGCCAGGTCTTGCCCAGCCAGGCTTTAAAACGTAATTTCCAATCAGATGTTGGTTGTTTCATTTAAATTTTCCTCATGTTTGAAATTCACCACGTAATTTTATCACAATCAGTCCTTTTGGGGATCAGTCGCCAAGTCAGTCCATTAAAACTTATCCAAAACGCAAACAATCATGCTTGAAACTCATCATTGAAAATCAGCTGCCGGTATCGTCAATTTATCAAAAAAGCTCCTCACTTCAGTCATTGAAGCAAGGAGCTTTCTTGATTGATTTGATCTGGTCAGAATCGATAATCGTCTGGCTTCAATTGCCAGCAGCTGGCAGCCATTAAGCCATTGAGATTGACTACATTTCGTCTGGAGCCTTAACGCCCAGCAATGCCAGAGCAGACTTCAAAACATCGCTGACTGCTTGAACCAGTGCCAGCCGCGCCAGCTTTTGGTCATCGTCAACCAGGATCCGCGTATGAGCGTAGTATTGGTTGAAGGCTTTGGCCAGTGACAGAGCGTACTTGCCGATCAAGGATGGGTCGTACTTAACAGCTGCCCGCTTGATCGTTTCTTGGTATTGTCCCAAGAGCTTGATGATGTTCCATGATTCTTCATCATTAAGCTTCAGGTCGGCACCAGCAAGATCTGGGTTGCCCGCCTTGCGCAGCAGACTCTCAGCCCGAGCATGCGCATATTGAACGTAAGGACCGGTTTCACCTTCAAACTTAACGGCATCTTCCAGCTTGAAGTTGATTGAGTTGGTCCGTTCGTTCTTCAAATCATGGAAGACGATTGCGCCGACGCCGACTTCTTGAGCAACTTGATCGGCATTTGCCAGGTCAGGGTTCTTTTCGGCAATTTGTTGACGAGCCAGCTTGATGGATTCGTCCAGCACTTCTTCCAGTTGAACGACATTACCCTTCCGCGTTGACATCTTCTTACCATTCAGCGTCATCAGACCAAATGGAATATGGTGAATCTGCTTAGACCAGGTAAAGCCCATCGTCGCCAGCGTGGCCTTTAATTGTTGGAAGTAGTAGCTTTGTTCGGCACCAACAACATAAAGCGACTGTTCAAAGCCGTACATCCGCTTTCTGAACAGGGCCGTAGCCAGGTCACGCGTCATGTACAGCGTTGAGCCGTCTGACTTTTGAACCATGGCTGGATTCAAGTCGTACTTGGACAGGTCAACGATGCCGGCACCACGACTCTTTTGCAGCAGATGCTTGTCGTTGAGCAGCTGCAGGATTTCATCCATCTTGTCGTTGTAGAAGGCTTCACCATTGTAGGAGTCGAATTGAACGTCCAGCATATCGTAGACCTTCATGAAACGCTTCAAGGATTCAGCCCGGAACCACTTCCACAGACGAACGGCTTCTTCATCGCCATCTTCCAGCTTCCGGAACCATTCACGACCAGCTTCGGCATATTCTGGGTGTTCGTCGGCTTCCGTGTTGATCTTAACGTAGTATTTTTGCAGCGTATTGATTGGGTCAGCCTTGACAGCTTCTTCATCGCCCCACATTTCGTAGGCGGCCATCAGCTTACCAAATTGGGTCCCCCAGTCGCCAAGGTGGTCAATCTTGATTGGGTTGTAGTTGACCTTCTTCATGATGTTGGCAATTGCGTTACCGATAACCGTCGAACGCAGGTGACCCATACTCATTGGCTTGGCAATGTTTGGTGAAGACATGTCGATCGTAACGTTGGCTTGGTGACCAAGATCCAAGTCACCGTAATGTTCTGGGTCAGCCAAGATTTCCTTTAAGATCCCTGCGCCGACATTGGCCTTGTCCAAGAAGAAGTTGATGTATGGACCAGCTGCAACGACTTTTTCAAAACCAGTTTGGTCGATCTTTTCAATCAATTCACCAGCAATCATTTGTGGTGCCTTGTGCAGCTCCTTAGCCAAAAAGAAGGTTGGGAAAGCGTAGTCCCCGTTCTTGCTGGTTTTTGGCCGTTCCAACTTATTTTTGATGTCTTCAATGCTCATATCTGGCAATGCAGTCTGCAGCGCCGTAGCAACCTGTGTCTTTTCGTCCATGTTTAACCTCCTAAATAAAAAACGTCTCCAATGAACCCCAAAGTCCATTAGAGACGAGAAATTTCCCGCGGTACCACTCTAGTTGAATGTGCAACATTCCACTCAAATGATATTTAAATGTCTTACCAAAGCGCGTTCAAGAGACCAGCTGCACCTGCCTTCCAGCAACGCAGGCTCGCTTGCCAGCGGCTACCTCTCTAATATTCTTCAGCTTTTTATACAATTTCAGATTATACCAGTTCAATTAAAAAAGGCAAGTTACATGTTTGTTACGAGAATGAATTTTTTCACGCGATTCATCTTCTCAGCTCGTGCGTTTTTAAGATGCCGAATCTTTTAGTCGGGCGATCCGTTTTTCCAATGGCGGGTGCGTATCAAACAGCTTCATCAGCCAATTTCCTTGCTTGGCATTAAAGCAGATGGCATTGGTGGCCGCATCGTCAGTTGGCATCTGGTGATCATCATTTTTCAATTTCTCAAGTGCACCGATCAAGCCACTAGGATCACGCGTTATTTCTACTGACCCGGCATCAGCCAGATATTCGCGCTCTCTTGAGATGGCAAAAAACGCGATCTTAGCCAATGGAATCCCAACAATGGCAATCAAACCGCCAACTACTGCCAGGCTGGCCCCGATCATCCAAAAGATCAGCTTGATGATCCCGGCCCTGGTTTTGACGCTCATCAATCCCAGACCAGCAATCAGCAGCCCCCATCCTGAATAGCGAACCAGCTCAAGCAGCGACATCGCAATCGTGGTAACTCGGATATCATAGTTTTTGATATGCGCCAGCTCATGTCCCAAAACACCGCGCAGTTCTTCGTCATTCATCATTTCAAGCAGTCCGCTGGTTACCGCTAAACTAGCATGCTCAGGGTCGCAGCCGGTCGCAAACGCATTGGGACAGTCGATTGGTAATAGATAGATTTTGGGCATTGGCAATCCACTGGCCAAGCAAAGTTCCGATACCAATTCATAAAGACGCGGGGCAGACTTTTCATCGATCTGCCGACCACCATTGATTTTCATCAAAACCGTCGCCGAATGCCAGTAAAACCAAGCCAGATAACCAAAGCCAGCCAGCCAAAAGATCCACATCCAATCGGTACCAAATGCCCAAGCAAACACTAAGCCAACCGCCAAAACGATAATTGCCATAAAAATCAGCAGCCAAATCGTATGCCGGCGATTACGAGCAATCTGTTCAAACAGCATTTTTGCTCCCCCCTATGCATTAATTATAATCCAAAAAGGAAACGATCTTACGCCCAGCATTATTTCAAAATGTGCAGATAGGTGCGTTTGCCCAAACTTGTCTGCAATCTGCATGCTGATGGGAAAGCCGTGGTCCTCATCAAGTCTTTTCAGTTGATGGATGGGAGCTGTTACTATAAATTCAGTCGTCAGCTGTTTTTATGTTCTTCAGCGAACTGCCTTTGTGAAGAAAATAAGGACTTAATCGGCTATTGGCCAAGAGATTACCTACTATTGGGGGCTTTTTGATCAATAGTAGGTAATGTTAGGATACCCTAACTCGATATACATTGATTTTTACCTACTATTACATCGCTTTTTTGAAAAAAGTAGGTAATGAGATTTTCGTCAGATGTTTTATACAAGATTTTCTGCATAATAATTGCCATTATGGCAGTTTTTGATGTCAATCAACTAATCTACCAACGAGACATCGCTGTTTTAGATAAGACATTCCAATACCGGTCAACCAGTTGCCGGTGAGCCATTACCGTTTAATGTAATTCAATAGTAATCGGACGAACCCGCTATTTAAAATTATCGAATAAATAAAAAAGATGAGCAAACTGCTCATCTTTTTTAACTAAGCGGGTAACGAGAATCGAACTCGCGACACAACCTTGGGAAGGTTGGGTTTTACCACTGAACTATACCCGCAAAAGCTAAGTAAAAATAACTTACTCAGCAAGTATACCTCATTAATTTAAAAATGTCATCAAGTAATTTGATTTTTTCAAACTAATTCTTGTCGGCTGGCTTTTCAATGCGTACCTTTGAAGAGCGTCGTGCCCGCGTCGCCTTCTTACCAGTCGTCTTTTTAGCCTCTTTTTCGGCTTCTTCTTTCTCTGCCTCCACTTCGGCTTCCTTGTCTTCTGCCGTCCGTGGAACCGCCTTTAACATCTTGGCCTCATCTTTGCGAATGATTGCGCGACCGTTCAATTCGTTGACACCGCTCTGGTCAGACGGATCGTAGTCTTGAATGGCAATCATAATCGAGTTTTCATAAACCTTTTCGACTTCCCCGGAAAAGTCATGATCCATGGGGCCAAACTTCTTGCCTTTGACAACATCGCCAATCTTGTAAAGCATGCAATTCACCTCGTCAATTTTCCCGATTGATAGCAATACATGATAGTTTACTCTTTTTGCGGCAAAATTCAAGCATCACGTATCAAACCCGGTTTTATCAGGTAAAAAATGATAAAATTTAAACAGCTAAAACTTTAAAAGAGAGGCCTTTCAAATGATCAAAACCCTAACTTTAATCGATGCCATCTGTGCAATTGCTCTTTTCGTCACTGCTTTTATGGGACTGCATGCCAAAATGGAAAAGCGCGTCAGTGACTGGTTCGTTCTCACGCGCTTGGCATTGATTGTCGCGGCCATTACGGCTCTGGCAACGACGCTAATGTTTTTCCGTCTGCATCCGCTGCTGTTCGTCGGCCGTATCATTTGGTTGCTGGTCGCGCTGCTTGCAATTGAGGCCGCCTTTCGACAAAAACGCGAAACCTTTGGCAGTCCCTGGCTGTTTGGGGCTACCTACCTGATCTTAATCATCAACGTCATTATCAATATTTGGTAATCAAAGCCAATTAATCAGGTTTTATCCGTCCAACGCCGCAAGAATGACCTAACGATGCGATCGATCTTAGTCAGTGCCGATGCTGTTGATCAGCTGCGCTGCCAATATCCAGCCGTAATCGTATCGATCATTTTTACCAGCTGACGCGTTTCTTCAATGTCATGAACACGCAAGACCCGACCACCATGCAGATACATGTAGGTTTCCGCAATCAGCGTAACGGGCAATCGCTCATCTTTTGGCAGATCAAACAGCTTCTTGCCAAAACCCTTGCGTGAGATGGCAACCATGATTGGTCGGTTAAGGTAGCGAAATTCATCAATATTGCGCATCATTGCATAGTCCTGCTCACCATCGGCAACCTTAGAATAGCCGATTCCCTCATCGATGATTACCCGATCCAGGTTAATGCCGGCTTCTGAGATCTTAGCCAGGTTATGCTCAAAGAAGTGCTTCATTTCAACGGTCAGATTGCCATACTCACGGTCCCGGCTGCTGTGCATCGTTACCAAGCCAGCGCGACTGTTCTTTAACAGCAGCAGTTTCCGCTGATCGTCAAAGGCCTGCACGTCGTTGATGATATCAACACCCATTGCCAGAACTCTTTCCATCACCGGTAGCTTATAGGTATCAACGGCAATGGCTACATTGGGGAATTCTTCCTGCAGCATTTTGATTCCAGGAACGATCCGCGCCAATTCCTCTTCTGGCGAGACTTCTTTAAATCCCCCCGGCTTGGTGGTTTGACCGTTAACCTCGATCACATCGGCACCTGCCGCAACCATTTGCCGAATATGTTCACGCATGGCTTCTGGAGTATTGTAGCGTCCGCCATCATAAAACGAGTCGGGCGTAATGTTCATAATGCCATAAATGATTGGCTTGGCCGAAACGTTAAAGTCAAACCGGCCCGCCCGCCAATATACGGTATGATTGGCCGCAATCTTAGCCAGCGAGCGGCACAGCTCCTCATCAGCCGGCCATTTACTGGTTGCACGGTGAGCCATTAAATGAAAGGCCGTCAGTGGCAGCATGAACTCAACCTTGCCTTTTAAATGCGCAATGGCAGCATCAAAATGATTCAAAAAATGGGCAACTTGATTGGTCAGTTCATCATCTTCGCATTCCCAGGTTAAAAAAAGCATCTGCTGATTATGAGCCAGCTTGTCATAAATTGCTGAGGCCAGCGGAGACAGGTTAGCAATGTTTGTATTTTCAACAATTTTCATTTCGATGTTTCCTCCATTAGGTCTAAAAGATTCTTAACGGCACGGCTGCGATGACAATAGGCAACCCAACTGGCAAAATCCATCTCGGCCAGCGTATGATCAAGGCCATTTGGAATCAGAATGCGGTCGAATCCTGAACCCTCATTACCATGCTGAGCTGTGGCAATCGTTCCGCTCAATTCTCCATGAGCAATTTGAACGACTTGACCGTTTCTTGCCAGCGCAATTACGGTTTTCATGACAAAATGTCGGTCATGACCATTAACCAATTGAATAATACCATCATTCATATCGCTTTTGGTGGCAAAATGCGGGGTTAGCTGACGCGCAGTCTCAATGCCAAACTTTTGCGGAAAAGCTTTCAATTCAAGTCCAGAATCATCGGCAATCACGTTTTGATCAGGCAGCAGCCGGCTGATGAACTGGGCTTTTTTTGTGGCGTTTTCTTCGTAGCTGCGCTTGCCTTCTGCTGGAAATTCTTGCCGCGTCGTCAATTGATCATAGGCAATTCCACGAGCGCCGTAAAATTCCAGAATTTGACCGATTTCGCGCTGCTTGGCTGGATTATGAGTTGCAATTACAAAACTCTGTGTCGTCATCTTAAATTCTCGCCTCAATTTCTTTGATCAGATAAAACGATCCCGTTACCAGCACCATACCGCTCGGACCTGCCAATGCAACGGCTTTTTGATAGGCAGTCCAGGCATCATCAATCACCATGGCATCGGGCAGATACTGATGCAGCTCCTCAGCTGGCAGAGCGCGCTTTTGCTGATCGGGAGTTGCCAAAATAATCTGGGCATCCAGCTGCGCGTATTGCCGAGCCATCTGAGCAACGTTTTTGTCCTTTAAAAATCCCAGTACCAAGACTAGTTTTTTGGGGTACCCCAATTGATTGAGCGTTTGAATCAACCGTAATGCCGCGTCAGGATTATGTGCGCCATCCAAAAAACATAAAGGATGCGTACCGATCTGCTGCAGACGCCCGGGAATTGTAATCTGCGCCAACACTTTCTTGATCTGTTCTGCCGTGATTTCTGTACCGGTTTGATTCAGCCAATCAACAGCCGTCAATGCAGTTTTGAGATTATCCAACTGAAAAGCGCCTAAAAGCCTAAAACTGCATACTGAGTCAATGGCTGCCGTCTTGATCTGCAGCTGTGTTTTCGACCAGCTTTGATCCAACACCTTGACTGCGACCTGCTTTTCACTGTCCAAAAAGCTCACCTGGCATGCCTGCGCCTTTTTTAAAATCTCTTGAAAAGCAGCCGGTTCTTGATGCGGCGCCAAAATAACCGCTTGACTGCCCGGTTTGATGATGCCGGCTTTGGCCTGCGCGATATTTTTGATGGCAGGTCCTAAAATTCGCGTGTGATCAAGCGCAATGTGCGTAATGATCGCCAGTTCGGGAGCCTCAATCGCATTGGTAGCATCATTTTGACCGCCCAAGCCGCACTCGATAACGGCCCAGTCAACTTTTTGGTCGGCAAAATACTGCAGCATAATCAGCGTCCACCATTCAAAAACGGTTAGATCAGCCGTTGATAGATCATCAGGCAGCTGCCGTTTGATTTTTTCATAAACCGCAACATAATCCGCGCGTGCAATCATTTGACCATTGACTTGAATCTGTTCGCGCTGATCAACCATCGCGGGACTGCTAAAATGACCGACTTTTAAATTCGCAGCCCGCAAAAAGTTAACGATCAGACTACCAGTCGAGCCCTTGCCGTTGGTCCCAGCAATATGAATGATTCGGTACTGGCGCTCGGGATGATTCAGCTTTGCCAACACCCGCTTGAGCATGCCTACCCGATCGTTATCGCCACCGCGCATCTGTGGATTTAGACTGGCAATGATTCGTTCATAGCTCATTTGACCAGGTCCTTAGTCTGCATTAAAAATTCCTTGCGCAGTGCCAGGTCATCTTTAAACTCACCGGTAAATTTAGAAGTATAGGTAAATTGACCAGCCTTGTTGATCCCCCGCATCTCCATGCACATATGCCGAGCTGCGACCTTGATTGCAATTCCTTTAGGGTTTAAGATCCGCTGCAGCTCATTAGCCAGCTCAGTGGTCAATCGCTCCTGCATTCCAGGCTTTTTAGCGACAAAATCGACCAGCCGCGGAATCTTGCTTAAGCCGATGACTTTGCCGTCGCGTGGCACGTAAGCCACACTGACATTGCCAAAGAACGGCAGCAGATGATGCTCACACATTGAGTAAAACGGAATCTGCTGGATCAGGACCATTTCTGGCTGATCATCAACATGAAAAGTCTTATAATTGCTGAAGTCTTCTGGCTGGTGGTTCAAAGAGGCAAAAATTTCAGCATACATCTTGGCAACCCGCTGTGGCGTCTCTTTAAGGCCCTCACGCTGCGGATCCTCGCCAAATGCCTCTAAAAGCTCACTGACCGCGTGCTTGATTTTTTCTTGATCCATAATTTCCCCTATTCTACTGGACGAATCCAGTTATGATCCGTGGTGTTTTGCAGCAGCCGCTTGATCCAAGCTTGGTGTACCGGATCATCATCCATCACGTCTAATAACGGCTGCAGGACGAACCGACGATTGCCCATTTCAGGATGCGGAATCTTTAAATTCGCCGTCTGCCATTCTTCATCTTCGTAAAGAACGATATCCAGATCGATCGTCCGTGGTCCCCAGTGAATCAGCCGCCGTCGATGCAGTGACTTTTCAATGATCTGCAGCCAATGAAGCAGCTCAAGCGGTGTTAGATTGGTATCCAGCGCAACAGCGATATTTAAAAAATCATCCTGCTTGACACCGCCAACTGGTTCGGTTTCATAGATTGGCGAGACCTTCAAATTTTGATTGGCTGGGTTGCGCATCAACAGGTCCAACGCACGCGCCAGATTGTCAAAACGGTCGCCCAGATTGGTGCCGATACTTAAATAGGCCCGCTTAGTCATTGTTAACCCCCGCTACTTCAATTTCCACGTTGTCAAAAATACCATCAATCGGCACACTGTATTTGCGAATTCTTAAAGTAACCTGCTGCAAGCTTGGGTAGTCTGCTAAAATCTTTTTTAAAAGCTGATTGGCCACGCTTTCGATCAAGTCAAAAGAATGCGTCGTAACAAATTCTCTAATGGTACCATAGACATCCGCATAGCTGACGGTTTCGTTCAAATCATCATGCTGAACCCGTTCTTCAATTGGATACTGCATGTCGACGTCAATCTCCAGCTTTTGTCCGAGTTTCTTTTCTTCGGCAAATACGCCGTTATAGGTATGAAACTTCATATTATTGATCCTGATGCGCCCGATGATAATCCTCTCCTTACCTGGTTTCAAAATTCAATACAACCACTATACCGCACCCGTGCCCGATGCAAAATCTTTATGCTAAAATAAATATTGATAAATTTTAAGGAAGTGAAGCCATGTTCTTAATGACCGAAAATCTGCCATCACCGCATAAATCGCTTGGCATCGTTAATGCAACCAGTCACCTGATGCTGCCCAGCGAGGCTATCGATGAATTTGAGGCCTTTGATCAGCTTTTTCCAGCCGTTGAAGAGAAGCTGAAGCAAAAAGCAAGTGAAAAAGGTGCTGATGGAATCGTTGGCGTCCGTTTTACCACCAATGTCGCCAACGTCCAAGTCGCACCTAAATTTCTGGTCTTAACTGGTTATGGAACGATGGTGCAGCTGTTGAATCAAAAAAGTTGATTTTTTTTGGTAAATTCGCTTGCAATATTTTGATATTAACGATATAGTTAATATCGTTGTCTTAGGCAACAGATAATCAATTAAAATTGAGATGCCCCAGTGGCGGAACTGGCAGACGCGCAACGTTCAGGTCGTTGTATGGGTGACCATGTACAGGTTCGAATCCTGTCTGGGGCATTGGCTTTTTAGCTTTAACTTAACATTTCAAATGCCCCAGTGGCGGAACTGGCAGACGCGCAACGTTCAGGTCGTTGTATGGGTAACCATGTACAGGTTCGAATCCTGTCTGGGGCATTGGCTTTTTAGCCTTAACTTAACATTTCAAATGCCCCAGTGGCGGAACTGGCAGACGCGCAACGTTCAGGTCGTTGTATGGGTAACCATGTACAGGTTCGAATCCTGTCTGGGGCATTGGCTTTTTAGCCTTAACTTAACATTTCAAATGCCCCAGTGGCGGAACTGGCAGACGCGCAACGTTCAGGTCGTTGTATGGGTAACCATGTACAGGTTCGAATCCTGTCTGGGGCATTGCTTAAACAGTCGTTGATATACGGCTGTTTTTTTATTATATAGTCGTCAAAAAAGCGATCAGCACTGCTGCCGGTCGCTTTTTAAGCGTGCTGGTCATTGACCACTGACTTTCAGTAAAATCAGATAGCCAAACCAGATAATGCCAAAAACAAAGATTCCTAAAACGATAATCCGCATTGTCTTTTCAAACCATTCAGGCATCTGACCACCACCTTATAGTTTGATCATAGCGAATTAATCAGTCATTTTCAACGAAGCCAGGATATTTTATAAGTCCAGGCACAGTTTTTGATCGTGGAGGACTTGAGCAATCTGATCGCGAACCTGAGGCGTGCCATTAAGCTTGGGACCGTTGACCTGATCAGTAAACGTGTCGATGCGTCGATTGGCATCCCGCAGATCATAATAGGTATTTACGATTTGGTCATAGTCTTTTAAGCTGGCCGGATCAATATCTTGATACTCATTTTCAAAAACGATCTTGTCCAATGGCAATCGAGGTTTCAGCTGCGGTTTTTGATCCGGTACGCCCAGCTGCAGCCCCAAGGTTGGAAAAGTATGCTTAGGCAGATGCAACGTCTTGATGATCTTAGCAGGCTCATTTTGAATCGACCCCAGAATCACACCGCCCAACCCCATGCTTTCCGCGGCATTCAAAACGTTTTGCACGGCTAGGACGGTATCTTCATAGGCCTGCAGAAACATCTCGGTTTTTTCAATGCGACGATCGTCAAGATTTCCTTGATGGTGCCGGATCAGCTCATTACGATGCAGATCAGTGATAAACATCAGCAATTCGCCTTCCGCCCCAACATATGGCTGGGTACTGACGGCACGAATCGCGGCCCGTTTTTACGGATCGGTTACGCGAATGATCGTCATCTGCTGTAGAAACTCGCTGCTGGAGGTCTGCCGTGCAACTTCAAACAGCGTTGTCAACTGTTCCTCTGTAAGCGGCTGATCTTTGAATTTACGAATCGTGCGGTGATTTAATTGATGATCGATAGTAAAGTTGTGAAGCATGCTTTCGACTTCCTTTTTGTAAGAGATTCTTTATACTTTAACGCCAATCCAGTCATTGTTCAAGCAGCAATTTTCGCCTAACTCAATCACATTTTTAACCTTAACTTATAAAGTCGTAAACTTTTCGCCGCCTTGTTCTTCATCAACATAGAGTTCAGTTCTCATGTTGAATCGCTAATCAGCCTTCTGGATAACATCCCCATGTACCAAAATCATTGGCTAAATTTACTGCTTCTTGCTGACGTAAAGATAGACTGGATAATCCAGCACGCAGATCAGCAGGTCGATACAGCCGCAAGCCAGCCCAATGACCATCTCCTCTGTACTGACGCTTCCATGCATGGTCTTGCTCATGCCAAATCCCATCAACCGTGCCCTAGCAACACCAATCAGCCAGGCTCGCCCACCCCTCAGTCAATCGACTTAGTTCTCGACAAGCGTCATTGACTACAATTATCGACTCGTTTATCATTGTCAGCATTGGCCAACCAACCGTGACTATCAAAACTGGCTAAAACAACTCATTTATTAATCTACAAGGAAGTTTTTCATGCTTAACACGATTATTTCGGCTGTAACTGCCTATCTTTCGACTAACCTGGACTATCTTGGCTTCTTAATGGCTTTTTTTGCGCAAAGCAAGGCGCCTAAAAAATACCGCTATATCCTGATTGGCAATGTGATTGGAATTATCATTTTGGTAAGCTGTTCTTTGATTTTAGGACTAATTCTGCATACCGTACCTGCAGAATGGATGTTGGGCCTTTTAGGCATCATTCCGCTGTATTTTGGCTGCCGACTGCTTTTTTCCAATGAGGACGACGATCAAAACATTCAAGCTGGCTTAACTGGCTTCAAACTAAGCAGTTACGTGGCTCTGCTTACGGTTACGTCATGCAGTGCCGATAATCTTGGTATCTATACACCACTATTTGCTGCCATGACAACTCTTGAAGAAATCTACGTTACCCTACTGATCTTTGCTTTAATGCTGATTATTGTATTTTGCTTTGCGATGAGTTTGGTTCATCTTCCAGTAGTAGCTGACATTTTAGAAAAACATGGCAATCAACTCAGCGCACTGGTCTATCTTGGCCTTGGCGGCTATCTTCTTTATGAATGCGGCACGTTAACTCATTTATTAGCATATTTTAGCTGACTAAAAGGCATGCCCCGATTTGAAATCGGTAGCATGCCTTTCATTTTTAATAGATAACTAGAGCTAAAACATTCGCTGCTGCATGCGTTCTTTCAAGCGCTGAATCTGTCCTTCCAGATAGTTTGCCTGACGATGCATGGATGCTGGTGTTGCATCCGGATCATTAAGTACCTCAAAGGCGCGATTGCGGTAGCGGCGGTGTTTTTCAAACTGCATTACGCCGATTTCTTCTGCGCTGGCCACCAGACCATCGTAACGCTTCAGCATAGTCTGCAGCTGTTTTTTAGCGCTGGTTTTTGTATCTATATTGGCATTCACTGGCCGCTGTTTTTTAGACTTGGTGCGCATTTTTGACCAATTTTTTTCATGTGGTCTTGTAGTCATGGGCTGCTGCTTTTTCGACTTGGCGCGCTGATGCTGCTTAGCTGAACCAGAAACTGGATTTGAAAGCGGCTGGTGATTGATCACAGCCGTCAGATTCTGAATATCTTCAGTTAAAAGCGGCAGCTGTGCCTGTTGACAAGCTACGATGCGCTGATAGTGAGGAATTGATTTACCAGCCTTGAGCGCCCGTTGGTACAGTTCTGCCGGGAAACCGATCCCGCGCTGATGCTTTGCTAAAATAATGGCCTGCTCGCTTGCCGAATAAAATGTCTGCCAGTTGTTCATAAAATTCTTCCTTAACTAGATTTGATTCTTTTAGCTTAACATAAAAATGCATCGTCATTTTCGACGATGCATTTTTCATTGCAGACTTCATTAAAGCATTATTTCGTGTAATCGACATTCTTGGTTTCTGGCGTTAATACCCAGGCAACTACCGAAACTACTGCCAAGACAAACATGTACATCCCAGCATAGTGCAGGCCAAACGCAGCAATTAGCCAAGTCGTGATCGTTGGTGCTACGGCTGCCCCAACCACAGCGGCCAGATTGTAGGTGATGCCGGCACCGGAATAGCGAACCTTAGTTGGGAAAAGCTCTGGCAAAACCGCGCCAACCGGGCCATACAGCGTGCCCATTACTACAAAGCCCAAGCCTAAGAACAGCAGCATGCCGACCATGTTGTGCTGACCTTCCAAAAAGTATGGGAAGACCAATGAGAAGACGACCAATGCGACCGAAGCCGTCATCAAAACTTTCTTGCGTCCAACCTTGTCCGCCAGAACCGAGGTTGTCATGATCAATACGGCAAATTCAACGATAGCTGCCATCAACAGCAGTAAGAACTCAGAATGACTAAAGCCCAGTGCCGTCGTGGCAAATGAAAGTGACCAGGTCGTCAGCGTAAAGAACATTGCGTAGGTGGCACCCATCAAGAAGGTCCCTTTTAAGATCTCACGCCAGTTTTCCTTAAAGACTACTTTTAAAGGCGAACGCGTCGTGTTGTCGCGTTCCTGGGCCAGCTTAAACAATGGCGTTTCCTGCAGACGATGCCGAACGTAAAGACCGATTACGACCAAGACGGACGAGGCCCAGAAAGGTACCCGCCAGCCAAAGCTCATCATCTGGGCTGGGGTCAGCATTTTTTCCAAGACATAGAACAAACCATTGCAGATAAAGAAACCGATTGGTGCTCCGACTTCAGGGAAAGCTCCATAAAGTGCCCGTTTGTCAGCCGGCGCGTTTTCCGTAGCAACCAAAACGGCACCGGACCATTCGCCGCCCAGGCCGATTCCTTGAACAAAGCGGCAAAGGCAAAGCAGCAACGCGCCGCCAACCCCGATGCTTTGATAGCCGGGAATAAAGCCGATCGCCACCGTGGCAACCCCCATTACCAAAAGCGATACGACCAGCGTCTTTTTACGACCCAGCCGATCACCAAAATGACCAAAGACAAATGAGCCAACCGGACGCGCGACAAAGGCAACCCCAAACGTCAAGAGACTCAGCAGCGTGGCTAATAATGGCGTCATCTGGGGAAAGAATACCTTAGGAAAATAGGCTGCCGAAGCCGTCCCGTATGCATAAAAGTCAAAAAATTCAATAGCTGTCCCCATCATAGATGCCAAAATTACCGTTTTAACCGGGTCGCGTTCCAGTTTTTCGTTATTCACTGTCATTCGTTCTGTTGCGTTTTCCATAGCCATCCTCCTGTGTTTTTAATTTGTAAGATCGTATTTCTGCAACTTGGCTTCTTAATGTCGCTAATGTCGCTTTCCATAAAAATCACCCCTAAATAAAAGCAGCCGACTGTTTCATGAACAGTCAGCTGCTGGCAGACAACCATTTGCTGAACCGTTCGCATCATCGAGGGCGGTGATGCGAACACGTCAAAAGATCCGCATCACCTAGCTAATAATGCGAATAATAATAATATTGGACAATTGACTGGTCTTTTCAGCAAACATCATTTTCTGCCTCCTCTGTTTTGATGTTCTAAATTTACCATGCACTTTATTAGATGTCAATTATAAAATTAAAAAATAATGTGATAGTTTTAATCTAAACTCCGGCAAAATAAAAAACCGACTGATTTCTCATGCCGGCCTTCAGATTCAACTTCAATATGGATACGCATTGCGATAGCGCCGACTCAAACCAGTAATCACCAGTACCGTCAGCAAGCCATAGACGGCAGCCACGTAGCCAACGCTTCCTAAAGACAGATAATGCACCGTTTCGGCAGCCGTAAACGATCCCAGCGAGATGCCGATATTGGCAAAGATCGAGTTTAAAGAAGATGCCAGATCAAGCGACTGTGGATAGTCTTTTTCGGCAATGTCTAAAAACATCAGCTGCGTTGACGATCCATAACAGGCCACCATCACGCAAAGCATGGCAATCAGAGCCACGCCCAGCCAGCGATACTGAAAACTTGGTGCCAACCCTGCCAGACAAAGCGTCATTAAAACATAGATCTTAGGTAATGACTGGATGCCACGATGATCAGCCAAGTAGCCGCCAAACTTGTTGCCAAACATAAAGAAGATCCCCATACCAAATAAAAGCCAGTTCAGCCAAGTATTATCAAAGTCCATCATATTGGTAAACAGCGGTCGTACATAGGTGTAAAAAGTATAGTCAGCAGCACATACCAAAACGATAAACGCAACTCCCATCAAAACCCGCGAATCGCGAAACAGACTGAACTGTGAGCGCAGACTGCCTCGAACCTGTGGCGTATCGCGGGGGGCCAGCCAAGCCAGCATAACAAAGGTCAGAATCGTCAGCCAGGTAATCATCCAAAAACTGTCATGCCACGAAAAAGTCGTGCTGATCGTCGTTCCAATCGGCACCCCGATAATCGAAGCAATGCTAAAACCAGCAAATACCCACGAGACCAGGCTGGCCCGTTTATCGCGCGGTGCAATATAGTTGGCCATGACCAGTACTAACGAGATAATAGCCCCTGCTACCGTCGCCGTAAGCACTCTCGAACCCATCAATGACCAGAATCCCGTTGCCAGCGCCGTCCAGGTATTGCCGATAAAAAAGATCAGCAGTAAGACCAAGAGCACATGATAGCGATTAAAGCGGCTCGCTAATGTCGTGACGATTGGTGTCGAGATGGCATAGATCAGTGCAAACAGAGTAACGGTATAGCCAAGTGATGAAAGCGAGGCATGAAATTCTTTTGCAATATCGGGCAAGACCCCCACAATCATATATTCATTACAGCCCAGCATAAATGCTACAAAGACAAACAGCAGCGATTGTAAGCGATATTTAGTCATTTGACCCCCTTCACCGACTTCGGTATTCTAAAAAACACAGCAATGGCTAGTTTACTTGCTTTCATAATGATTTTCAAGAACTGTTTTCAAAAAAGCCAACTATATTTTGCATCAGGATAATTTTAATAAAATCAAGGCCTTGAACGCAGCCGCTCTGCTTCGTTGACTGCTAAGGTTCACATGATGATGGGTCCTATCGAATCAGCTGGCGGATCTTGTGAAGAAAATTAAGTTGACCGATTTTTACCTACTATGCATCGCTTTTTTGCTAAAAGTAGGTAATGAGTTTTTTTCAAATATTTTATTCAGCTTTTTATGAATAGTGCTTCCCGTTGAGCACTTTGCCGCATGGTGGTTCAGCAATCCCCCACCAAAAATCAGCCGACCATTTTTCACCGAAATTGCGGTTGGCTGATCTGCGCATCGGTCCCAGTGACTTGCTAAAACAACTGATATTTAACTCCAACCAAAAAGGCCCGCCTCTTAATTGAGACGAGCCACTTTGGGAAGGAATCTGCTACTTTGCGCCAAGCATATAATTTTCATACTTAACTTAAACACATTTTTGATTCAATCTTCCGCAAAGCTGCATTATTTTTATTTAGTACTGGCGCACGCTGGTAACCACACAATTACAATCCGATGCTTCTGGTCACTCTTACGCTGCTTCTAGGCCTACTCGATGACTTCAGCCACCAGCTTCAGTCGAAACCGCATCACGCGCTTCGCTGAATATATCTCTTATCCTTCCACGCCTATAATATACCACATTCTGTAAGCGGTTGCAAGGATTCGCTGAAAATAATTTTATCTACCGATTATAATCAAACTGCTATTTGATCACCGCTGGCAGAATTAAAAGGATGGACACCAGATTATTGATTAGATGAATCCCGATTGAATTGGTCAGATTACCCGTAGAGCGGTAAACGTAAGCCAGTACGCAGCCCATATAAAAATAGATCAGATAACTGATAATGTTGCTGCTGGCATGGACCAGCGTAAAAACCAGCCCTGACAGCAGAATCGGCAGCCAAAAATCGCGAGCGTTAAAAAACAGATTCATAAACAGACCGCGAAAAATCAGTTCTTCGGCAAACGGCGTCAAGCACACGGCTGAAAAACCGACCAGGACACTGACGATCGGGCTGCCGCTCATGGTGTCAATGATGGCTTGATTATTGGCTGTCTGCACTTGATGATAGATCAGCCGGTTGAGATTACCCAAAACGATCTCACCAGCTACAATTGCCATATAGCCGCCAAGAATCGTTTTGGCATGGGCAAAAAAACTTTGCGAGCGATGATTAAAATGGTCATAGCGACGATACAGTCTTTGTCCCCAGACAATAATCAGTCCAAAAAATCCTAGATACAAAATCACCCAAAGAATCGTCAGTCGGGGATGCTCGGTAATATTGCGCGAGGCTTCTGGCGGCATCAGAATCAAAATACAAAACGCCGAAAAAATCAGTAGAGCGCGGGGAAAGCTTGGTCGTCTGTCAGTCGGCATGCTGTCACTTCCTTATTGGTTTTTCAATCGTTGATCAGGGCCTCGATCCCAGCTTGAAAACGGGCAACCGGCTCATCACCGGCTTGCTGGCGCTGCGTGTCGATCAAGCGCTGCATTTCATCGGCCTGCGAGACTGCCTGGACGATCTTAATAGCCATTTTATCAAATTCAGCCGCGACATAGCGATTTTCATCCGCAATCAGGCGCGGCTCATGCATTGTTTCATTAAATCCCAGAATCAGCATGTTATTTTCAAACGCCGCCCGCACGGCATCCAAGATCTCATCGCCTTGGTTGATATCCAGATAGATATCGCATTTTCTCATCAGATTGCGGGCCGTATCCATCTTAACGACTGGATATAGATAGACGTTTTCGTACTTTTGCATCCCCATTAAGCGATCGGACATCTCAGTTATCGCTGCAATATGAAACTCAAACTGCGGCAAAATCTTTACCAGGTTTTCTAGCTGCATGATCTGGTCTGAATTGGTCAAGATCAGAATCGCGGGCCGCAGCGAGTTTCCCCGTGGATGCGGATAGACGATGCCCAAATAGTCGGTCGCCACATGCTGATTGGTTTTAAAAAGCTTTTGCCGATTCTGCCAGACGCGATAATCCTGAACAATCACATGCCGCGTCCGCGTTTCATTTTGATAGATGTAGTCAAGATTGCCCGGTAGTTTATTTTGCACCGGTTCATGCCAAAACAACGTATCATGACCCGATTTAGGCAGCTTTAGCGTCGTTAGAAAACTGGTGCTTAGCGTATTATAAAAAATCCGGTCCAGATTCAGGCCGCTCTTTTGCAGATAGCTGCTGACAAAATCCGGCAGACTCTTAAAATGACGACGTTCCTGACGAGTATTCAAAAACAGGCTGCCATTGTCCAGGTGCGATTCGATTACTACCTGGCCCTGCTCGTCAAAAAATTGCTTCAGCCAGGCCCGATTATCTGCCCAGCTGGTTTTGGCAAACAAATGACCAAAGCGATCATACTCATCGACCCACTGCAGCTGACCGCTCTCATTTAGCCAGCGTACCTGCTTGACCTGCCGCGTATTGTCATTTTTAGTAAAAACAACGTCCGCGCGTTTATGATTCAGATCATAAATCTGCGCGCCCCTGCTGCTGCCAACGATTCGCCAAAAACGAGGCACCGGAATCTGATCAAAATAAAGCGGCTGACCTTCGTCTGAACGCGGACAATAGTACTGCAGCGGCGATTGAACTTTGCGCGGTAAAAAGCCATCATCATGAATTACCACCGTGGGAAGCTTTAATTGCGCAATCAGCTGGGCCAGTCTGAAATCGTGCGCGGCCTGATCCCATTTATCAAACAGATTTATCATTTTACCACCTCGTTTACCAGTACGCGCCATTTTTGAGCGATCTTTTCATCCAGATATGGTTGGGCCAGTTCATAAGAGTGCTGACTAAAACCAGCTGCCCGCTGATCATCGCTAAAGAGGCTGACAATCGCGTTCGCCAGTTCCCTTACCTTGCGTTCCTCTGACCAATCTGCTTGATATGGCAGCCGATAGCCGTTTTGATCTGGATCAATAAACGTCTGATTGCCATATGGAACGTCAAAGCCAATCATCGGCAGACCCGATCCCACGGCTTCCATCAAACTCAAGCCAAATCCCTCGCTGGTTGAAGCCGCAATATAACCAGCATAGTGCTGATAGATCGCGGTTAGATTCTGTTGTCCTTTTAAGTGAACGTATTCATTGGCCTGCAGCTCATCAATCAAGCGCTGCAGACTGGTGTGCTGTGCGCCTTGACCATAAATATCCAAAGAAACGTCTTGAATTGCTCGTTTAGCCTGCACGACAGCCTTGATCAGCCAATCAACATGTTTTTCGCTGGCCAGGCGCGAAGCCGTGATCAACGAATGCCGGCGCCGTTTCTCGTATGGCATCGGCATCAGTTTCGTCAGACTGCCCACCGGAATCGCGGCAATTTGCGGTACTTGATGCTGATACTTTTTCATCTGAGCAGCCAGGACGCGTTTTTGCGCTGGCGTTGAGACGATAAAACAGTCGGTCTGATCGGCATGCGTAAACTGGTACTCGTAATAGTTGTTCCATAAAATATTCGTCTGGTTGGTATAATGCTCATCATAATGCTCGGCATGCACTACAACGCCAAGTTTTGCCGGCGAATGCATCTGATACCACAACTGACCGCTGACCAGTCCGCGCCCGTCTTCACGATCCAAGATAACCAGATCCTGAGCAGTAAGCTTTAAACGGCGAATCATTTCAGCATACAGAGCCGTTTTAGAATAAAAGATCTGGTCTTTCAGCTCAAAGACCTCGTTGGTGCCATTAACATATTGATGATAGGCAATCGAGCCATCCTCATTATAAAAGTCGCGAGCATAGACATGATTGCCGGCGCTGAGGTATTCAGTTACGTATCTTATGTATGAATAAAATTCTCGCCGTACCATCTGGGAGTCAACCACGTATTCGGCGTAGTCAATGGCCTGCGTTGCCAGATCATAGATACGGACATTGATTCTTAGGTTTTCGTCGGGCAGCCAGTAGTGGACTACCTGCTTGCCATCCGCGAAATTCTGTACGGTAGCTTCAACATTGCGCTCCGCAAAATGCTGTGCGCGCTTAAACTCGTTTAGCGGATAGGTCGTGGGCGCGATCTTGATATCGGTAAAAAAATTATAGAGCCAGATTACGTCTTGATCATGAAAACCCAGATTGCGCGTCAACTCAGCAATATTATCAGCTAAAATCAAATCGGAAAAAATAAACTTTGTCGGAATCTGCATGCGGGAAAACACTTTAGATCGGTAGGCCTGTGCGTACTCAACCCCGCTGCTGGCCCAGCCAATCCCCAGATTTACATTATAGACTGTCATTTTTAAGACCTTCTTTTCCAAACGCTTAATAAAAGCGAGATCAAGTCATCAAAGACGTTGATCTCGCTTTTTATCATCGGTAACGCCAAAAAGCCTGATTTTTGACTAGTTTTGACTGGCAGCTTCAATTTCTGCCAACGTTGGGATTGATGGTAAAGCTCCCATCCGCTGAACCGTAATTGAGCTGGCCCGCTGAGCAAAGATCAATGCTTCTTTGATGTTGCTCATGTCAGGCTTTAATTGAGAACTCAAGGCACCAATAAACGTATCGCCGGCTGCCGTCGTGTCAACCGCGTGTACCTTAAAGGCTGGCACAAAGTCATAGCCGTTTTGCGTGCAGTAGAAGGCACCCTTGCTGCCGACCGTAATGATCAGGTTCTTGACCCCCATCTGTGCAAAGTGACCAGCAGCTTCAAGCATTGAAGTCTCGTCTGCAATGATAACGTTGGTCAGCGTGGCACATTCGGTTTCGTTTGGAATAATCAGATCCGTAACCTTCAGGATTTCAGGGTCGATCTTGGCTGCCGGTGCCGGATTCAAAATCGTCTTAACGCCATGCTGCTTAGCCAGTTTGAATGCTTCCAGAGTCGTTTCCTGCGGCGTTTCAAACTGCGCGATCACAAAATCGGCGTTTGCAATGGCAGCTTGGGCATTATCAACATCAGCCGGGGAAACGCACTGGTTGGCCCCGCCATAAACCAAAATACTGTTTTGGCCATTGTCATCGAGCAGAATCGTGGCCGAGCCAGTTCCGGCATGCTCATCCTTGGTAATGTAGCGCGTGTCGATATGATTTTCGCTTAATGAGTCAATCATAAACTGACCTGCTTGATCATTGCCAACCCGGCCAACAAACTTGGTATCTGCACCAGCACGCGCCGCGGCAACTGCCTGATTGGCCCCCTTGCCACCAGCGGCACTGCTCTTGCTTTCGGATGACAGCGTTTCGCCAGGCAATGGCATCCGCTTGATTCGCAGCGTCGTATCAACGTTCAGACTACCAACGACCGTAACTTTATTCGTCATTTCAAAGTCTCCTTTGCGTTTTGATGCAATCAGCAAATTAGTAAATGCTTTTATGTGTGATTAAATCAGTATTTCTTAACTACACTATTTTAGCATATCAGCTTATGCGCAAACAAGTCTATGCCTGCTTGGTACTATCTCTGACAACCAGCTTAACGCCAAAGTAGGAAGTCTGAATGGCCGTATCTGGGTTTTGAATCCGATTAAACAGCATCTTGGTAGCCTGTTCGCCGATTTCACGAATGGGCTGCTGAATCGTTGTTAGTTTTGGCGTGACGTATTCAGCCAGGTCAATGTCGTCAAAACCCACTACCGAAATATCATCTGGCACGCTGACGCCATTTTCGGCCAAGCCACGGTAAAGCCCGATCGCCATTTCATCGTTGGCCGCAAAGACTGCCGTCGGATGCTTTTCCAACACGCCCTTAGTACACGAATAGCCGCCATGCTTGGTCAGCTCGCCATAAATCACGTCGGTCTGCTCGTTAAAATCAACATGGTGCTTACGCAGGCCGTCAATCAAGCCCCGCAGCCGGTGATTCAAGTTGTCGGTCATGTTTTCCGGCATGATGCTGACCACATGCTGATGTCCCAGACCAGCCAGATGCTCAGCTGCCAGATAGCCGCCTTGATAGTCGTCGATCAAAAGTCGGTCCCCACCATTGGCCTCGTTTTGGTCGAACAACAGATACGGAATATCATTTGGCTTTAACAGCTGTTCAATCGTGTCGGTCGTAATCGAAGAACTGGCAATAATCAAGCCATCAACAGCCCGTTCAATCAAGCGGCCAAGATAGTAGCGTTCCAGTTTTTCCTCATGGTTGGCACTAAAAATCAGCGGCATAAACTCGGCTTGACGAGCTGCTTCCTGCACACCGCGAATAAACGTACTAAAAAATGGATTGCCAATGTTAGGTACCAAGACGCCAATCGTTTTAGAAGAGCGCATGATCAGATTGCGCGCATTAAAATCAGGAACGTAATTCATTTGATCGCGCAGTTCCAAGACTCGCTGCTGTGTAGCTTGGCTGAAGCGCTGCCCCTTGCCGTTTAAAATCTGCGATACCGTCGTGACCGAAACCCCAGCAGCCTTTGCTAGATCGCGAATTGTTACTTTGTGTTTCATAATGTGTGCTTTCCTCTTGTTTCATTAGTAAACCTATTTACGGATCAGTTTACCACATATTTACCTGCTGACCTTTAAATAATTGTAATAAACCAATAATTTTTTTAATTTTGGTGAAAAACGCCTTCCATAATCGCCTTGGTCTGCATAGCCTGAAAACCACGTACCCGCAGATAGTCAATCTGGGCCAGTAAAATATCATAGGTCCAAAGCGATGAAAGGTCATGCTCGTTATAATAACGCAGCGTCAAGCCGATGTGCGTCAATTCATGCACCATTCCCTCAAAGTCATCGCGGCCCTTGTATTTTTGCGTACCAATCACCACCGGCAGCTCATGGTCAATGGAATCTTTCAAAAGCGTGTTCAGCAAGTTGACGTGGCTAAAATCATGCTCACGCAAAAAACGCTGCAGGCCAAAAATATCAAAATACCCATATTCTTGAGCTACCTTGCTTTTATAAGAACAGGTCGTCAAATAGTCAGTCTGGCTTCTAACGGCATGAATGCTTTTAATGCGGACCAGCGTCAAGCCATTGATCTTGCAGTCCCAATCCAAAGTCATCAGTAAAACGAACAGCGGATCCATGGCAATCACGAATCCAACGTTAAAGGTATCGTCATCGGCAAAGTTATATACCTCAACTAAGGTTCCCTGCTGCTGGCTGATTGTCAATTGCTCGCGAATCTGTGGCTCATTCATGTGTTCAATCATTTTTAACGTCCTCTCAAAAATTGCTATTTTTATTTTGCCTGTTTCAAATGTAAACGGCAAATTTTTTTTGATGCGCTCAATTGCCCAGATGATGCCTTGTTGACTCGCCTTGTCTGTCACTCATCCACAAAATATGGATTTATTTTATGGGCAGACACTATATTTTGTAGTAAGATGGTCAAGTTGAATTTTTATGTAAAGAGGGGCCAACATGGTGATTATTACAGCAGGAATGATTGGGGTCGGCAAAACAACGCTTACAGCTAAGATTGCCGATCACCTACACACGAAAGCCTTTTTTGAACCGGTGGGCGAAAATCCGGTATTGCCGCTTTACTACAAGGATCCGAAACAGTATGGCTTCCTGTTGCAGATCTACTTTTTAAACAAGCGGTTTTCCATGATCAAGCAGGCATTAAGCGATGACAACAACGTGCTGGATCGCTCAATCTATGAAGACGCGCTGTTTACCAAGGAAAACAACGCGGAAGGCAACATCTCTGATACGGAGCTGGACGTTTACCTAAAGCTGCTTGACAATATGATGAGCGATTTGAACAAGCTGCCTAAAAAAGCGCCTGATTTGATGGTTTATTCAGAAACTTCTTTTGAGACCATTCTCTACCGAATCAAAAAACGGGGCCGCGACTATGAACAGATCGACAACAACCCTGAGCTTAAGGACTACTACTACAAAATGTGGAGCGCCTATCAAGACTGGTATCAAGAATACGATGCCAGTCCTAAGATGAAGATCGATCTGGATAAATACGACCTGGAAGATCCGCAAAACGTTGCCACGGTTCTGGGGATGATTGACGAGCGGCTGGCCCAGATTCGCTAAATCAATCGCTGCATTTAAACCGCTGATTGACTCGGCATTACCGATCAGCCAGCAGATTAGTGAAACCATCGTTTAAGTCGCCTGACTACACGGTGGTTTTTATTTTAGATACATTCGCCGCAGCACCTCTAAAATGCCGACACTGCCGATCCCGCTGGCAACCGGCAGCCAGGTATGCTGATGAACGGCTTTTTGCGGCTGCTTTTTTTGCGTGGGTCTCCTTGATTCAACCAAGGCAGCCGTCTGATGCTGCTGATGACGTTGATCCGTTCTTGGCCGACTAAGCGACGAATTGGCTGCTTGGTTGACTGGACGATCAAAACGCGGCAGCTGATAGGCTTCAATCAGTTGATTCAGCTTTTGGTCATACTTAGGATCCGTAGCATAGCGACCCTTTAAAAAACTGGTTGCCGATCGATAGGTAGGTGCATTGCTGCGATGAGCACCGGCATACATCGGCTGATCCAAAACGGCAGCATAATCGCTTAACGACGCTTTTTCATCGGTGTAGCTCTTAAAGGTCCCTGCAACGATGGCTGGCTTACCACTGAGGCATTCCTGTGTCATCATTGAAACGCCATGACCATGCCAGGTTCCCTTGATGCCGAATAGATTATGATGAACTCGGCTTAACTCGCTGGTTCCCCAATTGCTTTCCAAGGCAGCCTGCGCAATCAGAACCGAAGCATAAAGATCATGCTTTTGGCCAACTTTTTGCGCGATTGGTCCCAGATGCGCGATAAACCGCGCCTGATCCCTGGTCGGACAAAGCGGCGCGTAATGCTGATTTGCGCTTGGCACTTCACTGGTTGCCTGATCAGATGACAGCTGAGCATTGTCTTGATCAGCTTCCTGTTCATTGCCTGCTGATTCATTGTTATCAGCACCGTGGTCCGCAGCTGTCTGATCATTCAAGACTGGTACGACATTTTGCTGCGATTCCTGCACGCGCTTTAGCCAATCAGCGTGCTCCAAGGCCAGCTGGCTGCCATCTTTAAAGCCTTGACAATAAGCCGTTTTAATCGGTTCTTGATCAGGCGGCAGCTGCGGCTTGTCGGCCATGGCATCCTGTAATCCCTGCTGATAGGCAGTTTGACATTTTGCCAGCCAGTTGTTTTTAAAGTCATCCCCCATGCTGCCATCACTTGAAGAATTAATGACCGCAGGCAGCTGAGCCTTAAAATCAGCTCCATTCGGCTCATTGCCTACTGCTGTCTGGGCTGCCAAAACCGGTGCCATCAGCTGTAAAACCATCGTCATCGTTACCAGACTCGTCAGCCAGATTTGTTTTTTGATCATAATTAAATCATCCTTTCTTTTGCTCCTGATATTCCATATGTCAAAAAACACTGATTGGCACTAAAAAACCTGCCTCAATTGCTTGAGCCAGGCTGAAATTAATTAGCAAAATAAAACAACCGCACTGTCTTAGGCTCAGAAAAAGCTTGAGACAGTACGGTTTTTAATTAAATTGACTCCTAAAGTCCGTTATTTTAATTGGACACGGTATCATCAAAGCTAATAAACGATTACCGGTTCATATTGAGTTAATGAATCGTAAGCCGTTCCCGCGTCGCTGGTATGCATATTGACACAGCCATTTGAGCCGTCGTTCAGATAAGCCGTGCTTGACCAGTTCGTTCGCCAGCTGGCATCATGGAATCCACAGCCGCTATCGGTAAACGGTGCCCAGTAGCTGACTGGCGAGGCATAGGCTGAACCGTTGTCGCTGGTACCACGTAAAGTAGTGTTTCGCTGCTTATACATAATGTACCAGACTCCCTTAGGCGTATCATCGCCACTGCTATGTTTACCAGTAACCACGCTGGCATCAAAAACGCATTTGCCATCCTTGTAGAACCAAACATGCTGATCAGAAATGGAGACTTCTGCATAGGTATTGCCGATACCATGATTTGATGTCGTGCCATAGCCAATGCCGCCAGTATTATAGCCAACACCATAGACGTCATTTTTGGCATTAACGCTGGTCTGGTGGCTGATCAGGGCCTTAGTTAAAGTAGCCGCAGCCTTGGTTTCACTGAGCCGCCAGCCATATGAACCGCCCGTTGCCGTCTTGATCTGCTTGCCGCTGTGCGTGGTAAACGTAAATCTCTTGTCCAGAGTCGACTGATTCTTGTTGACCTTTTTGACCAGCTTGTCTAGCGCTGTGGTATCAAATTGATATTGGTGATTCAAATACGTGGCTTTGGTAATGATGTCATTGGTCGTTAAAGTATAGGTTTTGTTTTCGACTTGATACGTCAGCTTTTGATTAAGCAACGCCTTCAACTTGACGGCTTCCTGCTTAACCGTTTTGCTGCTGGCTGCCAGCGGGTGTTGGTATTGCTTATGCAGCACGATCTTAACGTTGGCCGCATTTTGATCAAAGTCTTTTAAAAGCGCTTCGGTATCGTAACGATTGCCTTTTTGGGCTGGTTTGATCGTAACCTTGCCATTTGCCAAAACCGCTTTGGCATCAACCGGCGCCTTGCGACCAGCATTTTCTTTTTCGATATTGGCCTTTAAAGCTGCCCGCATCGCTGCAATGCGCGTCTTATCGACATGACTTGGGACAACCTTGATGTTCTTGGCCTTGCTGGAAGGAAAGAACGTGACTTGTTTTTTGAGAGCCGTTTGGAATTTGCTCAGATCATTCTTAGTAAAGCCGGCACTGCTGGCTTGGCCTTGATAGATCACCTTGCCATCCAGCTTTACTTCGTTGGTCAGTTTGGTCTTTGCTACCTTGTCATAAGCCTGTTGTGCGGTCAAGCCCCCTACGGCCACGCCATTAATGGTTGTATTCTTATTAAAATGAGTTCTTTGATGCCAGGTCATCACGCCAATCACGATGACCAGCAGCGTTGCGATAATGCCCAAAGACATTTTCGTGCGCGAGTTCATATTCCTCAACTCCCTTACCCTTAACCTTGTGCAACGCCAATTATATAACATTCCCAAATTGAAAGATATTATAATTTCAGCCAGCCAATCATTCATTGATAAACAGTGGCAACCCCAGTAGTCTAAAACGTCTGGATGCCATCAACCAACAGCCGTCTGTTAATTTTTGCAGTTGCCTAAATAGTGTTTTGATACGATCGGATTCATTAATCCCATCAGTATTCACTACACAGTCACCGAAGCTCACCTGACTATGGCCTGTCAGCTACCAGCAGCTAAAGTCGATGGCTGGTGAGCAAACACCCTGGCACGCTGTTTCCTAAGAAAGCCGCAGTTACTGAGAACCTTATCGCAGCCTGGGCTAGTTCAGTTTTATCATGCAAATAAAAAGGACCTGGCAGATCAGCTGCCAGATCCTAGCTATTTTGAAAAATCAGCTTTCAAATGGTCAGCTATTAGATTTCTGGATAGCTTTCCATTTTAACGTTGAGTTTCTTATTGTTTTCATCGGTCTTAATAACCATGACGTCACAGTCGGCTTGACGAATTACGTAAGCAGCCGTAGAACCAACGATCATCCGACCAATCATGTTCAAGCCCGTGGCCCCAACCAAGATCAGGTCAACATCATGTTCTTTGGCATATCCTTCCGTCAGTTCCATCTTGGCGTTGCCGATCTTGACATCAGTTACGACATCACTGACCCCAGCAGCTTCGGCCTTCTTCTTCATCTCGGCCAGTTCCTTGGTCATTTCATCCGTAGCTTTCTTGTAGATGTCACGATCAACGAATCCATAGCCAACCGTGCTCGTGTTTGGATAGCGTTCACCGTTGACGATGCTCAACAGATGCAGCTTGGCGTTATTGCGCTTAGCAATGTCGATAGCTTTTTGAACCGCCATCTTGGATTGTTCGGAGCCATCAACACCAACTAACAAGTTCTTGTATTCACTCATTATTGCCACCTCCAGAAAACAACCTTATTAAGAAAATCTACATTGGTTTTCCTTGTTATTATTTTACCACGAAAACGGTTTCTTGAACAATATGTTTTCTTTATTCAACTACTAGGTCGTGGATTGCCTGCATATAGATGGCCATTGACTTGATCAGATCATCAACCGGCTGAAATTCATTTGGCTGATGCATCGTGTTTGGCGTATCCGGCATCAAAGCACCAAATGCTACCCCACGACTCATCAAGCGACCGTAAGTACCACCGCCAACGACTTCAGCTTGGGCAGTCTGATCGCCAGTCTGGTCAACGTAGGCCTTGAGGAGCGTGGTAACGATTGGATCATCGGCGTCAACATAATGCGGCACCTCACCTTGAGCGCGTGAAATGGCAAAATTGTGATCAGCTGCGACCGGCTTGATGCGGTTTAAGATCTCGTCAGCCGTGATTCCCTCTGGATAGCGGAAGTTCATATCAATGTGTCCGCCAGCCTGCTGATCAAACTTCAAGATGCCGGCATTCATCGTCATCTCGCCCATTTTATCCGTGGCAAAGGCGGCATTGAAATGATTGACGCGCGTATCCAGATGCAGATAGCTGGCCAAAAAGTCGATAAAGTCGCCAGCATGCCCCCGAATATCAAACTGCTTTAAAAACGTTGCCAGATAGGTCCCGGCATTGATGCCTTTTTCAGGTTCCATTCCATGAGCAGCCTTGCCAACCACGGTTAATTTAATTCCGTCAGCATCGCTTTCAATGCTCCCGGTAATCGGATTCTCATCCAAGAAATCGGTAAACGCAGTCGCCACGGCCTCATTGTCCACGGCTTCAATCGTGGCTTCAGCATCGCGCGGCACCATGTTAAAGCGCAGACCAGAATCAAAGTGCTTTAAGACTACTTCGCCTTCATTGCCGCCATCAATATCCAAGAGCAGTGAAACCTGTCCTTTTTCACCATTGATCAGCGGAAATTCAGCGTCTGGCGAGAAGCCATAGGTCGGCGCCGGCTCCACTTCAAAGTAGCGCTTCATTCCTGTCCAGTCGTTTTCTTCATCGGTACCAACGATAAAGCGTACCTTCTGCTTAAAGACGGCACCATGATCCTTCAAGTACTTTAAGGCATAGTAGGCAGCCATTCCCGGGCCCTTGTCATCGGAAACGCCGCGGCCATACAGATTGCCGTCCTTGATCACTGGGTTAAATGGATCGGTCTCCCAGCCTTTTCCTGCCGGCATGACATCCAGGTGGGCCAGAATTGCCAAGGTCTCGTCGCCTTCACCCCATTCGGCAAAGCCAGCCACGTTATCGATATTTTTAACGCGGAAGCCATCCTGCTCAGCCATTTCCAAGAAAGCTTTCAATGCCTGGGCTGGGGCAGGGCCAAGCGGATATTCCGGTGTGGCTTCATCATCATTGCGCACGCTGGGAATCTTGATCAGCGTGGTCAAATCGTTAAGATATTCTTCTTTTTGAGATTGTGCGGCTTTTAACCAATCCGTCATAAAAAAAACCTCCAATGTTAGTCAAATTCCTAGATTTAATGATAACATTATTTGGGTTGATTTACGGATCAATCGTCAGTGGATTTTATTGGATTAAATAAAGGGAGTATCAAATATGCAAAACTTGGATGAGTCAATTCTGCAAAAAGTCATTAAAGCCCGCCCACAGGAAAGCTTTAAAGGAACTTTTGGCAAGATCGTGCTGGTCGGCGGCAACGAGAATTTCGGTGGTGCCATCATCATGGCCGCAACCGCAGCAGTCTATGGCGGGACTGGTTTGGTTACGGCTGCGACCGACCCAGCCAACTCGGCAGCTCTGCATGCTCAGCTGCCAGAAGCCATGTTTGCCGATTTTAATGACGATCAGCTGGTTGGCGACCTGATCGTAGCGGCCGATACGGTGGTCGTTGGCCCTGGTCTAGGCGATAACGCGCAAAGCCTGCACATTCTTAAAAACGTTTTTGAATACGTGCACGATGGTCAGACCTTGGTAATTGACGGCTCAGCAATCACCTTGATGGCCCGGGAAAATCTGAAACAGCCAGCCTGCCAGATCAGTGTCATCTACACGCCACATCAAATGGAATGGCAGCGGCTTTCAGGAATCAAGATTGCCGATCAGTCCGTTGAAAACAATCAAAAAGCCGTTCAAAAGCTGAATGCGACCGTTGTCTTGAAAAAGCACCATACCGAAATCTATCATGATGACCAGGTCTTTAAGCTGCCAATCGGTTCTGCCGCGCAGGCTGTCGGTGGGATGGGCGATACGCTGGCCGGAATGGTCGGCTCGTTTACGGCTGAATTCAAGGATGCCGGTTTGGACGCGGTATTGGCCGCCGTTTACGCGCATAGTGCCGTGGCTGATCAGATCGCGGAAAATCAATACATCGTTTTGCCTCACCAAATCAGTCATGCCCTGCCTGCCTTTATGAAAAAGGTTGCCGCGCAGGATTCCAAAACGCATATTGGATTTATGGACTAAACAATAAAACCATGACGTCTCCTGAGCGTCATGGTTTTTTGATGGTCGAATTTGATTGCTTAAGCGGCAAATAAGTCATTGACCGCTATACTAATCTGCTTGGGCGTCAGATTATCCTGAACGATCTGACCCTTGGCGCGCAGTTCCAGCTTGGCGTCTTGCGGCTGTTCAGCCAGTTTGGTTAGATCGACTTCATGGTTGTCAGTGTCCGTAACGTCGAAATGAGACTTCTTCATCTGGTTAATCGTAGTTTCTTTGATTTCCATAATAAAATCAGCCTTCCTTTCTTGTTTACGACTACGTTTTAGCACGTCTCAATCATCTTGTTAAATATTTTGACCTTTTTTGACCAACAATCTTGGCAGTAAAAAAGCCCGTCCCAAAACTGAGACGAGCAGATTGATTTAATTCATATGCAGCCGTTCGCGCAAAAGATCAGCCCGCGCGCCCAGCAAATGATCAGCCAGTCGTGACTTCAGTGCCAGATAAGCATAAATAACACCACCAATGGCCACGCCAAGGATCAAAAGGAAGAATGCGGCATAGCGGCCATGCGGATTAACCAGATAGCCCAGGCCGAACATCACCAGCTTGGTAACCACAAACATGACCAGAGAAAAGGCCAGAATCTGATTGGTTGGCTTAGCCATTTCTTCAAAGTGCAGACCAAATTCCATATTAAACGAATGCAAAATCAAGTAGTTCATCACCACCATAGCCAGGGCCGTTGCCAATAGCGGGCCCATGCCTTTTAAAAGCCAGATGCATGGGAACTGCAAAATCAGCTTGATGATCATGCCGACTCCCAAAATTTTCATCATCTTGCGGTTTTCTGAAATCCCCTGCATCATCGCGGCCGCCACACTGTAAAGTCCCATGGCAATCGAGGCAAACGCCGCAAATTCCAAAATTACGATCCCAGCTTGATTATAACGATAAAAAACCGTGTAGACTTGCGGTGCTATGGCAACCAGTCCCAAGGAGGCCGGCACCATGATAAAGTAGAACAGCTCCAGTGCGTTTTCAATCTGCGTACGCATACCTTCCTGATCATTTTTAGCGCGTGCATGAGCCAGCAGCGGAATCACCGTTGTTGCCATGGCCGTAGCCACCGCAATGATGATCATGTAAAGCTTGTTGGCATTAAAGCTGAACATGGCATAGACCGTATTCATTTGATAGTAGGTAAAGTGGCCAACCAATGGCATCATCTTAAAGAAGGTATATTGGTCAATCAGTTGGAAGATCGTGATCCCTGATTCAATCACGATAAACGGGATGGCTTGATAAACGATCTTGACAATCAACTGTATCGTCGAGATTTCTGGTGTCGCCAGACTGTTTTCCAGCATCGCCTCCATTGGCCGCCGGTAGTGAATCCGCGCCATGATCAAGACCGCGGCTGCTCCCAAGGCCCCGATAAAGGCAGCAAACGTAGACTGGGTAACCGCCAAGACCCAACTCCCTTTTTGGATCTTCATGACCAGATAAGTGGCCCCCAGCATGTAGATGATTCTTAAGAGCTGTTCAATCAGCTGCGAGATGGCAGATGGCGCCATCCAGCTGTACCCCTGCAGATACCCCCGCGAGATGCTGATGCTGGGAATCAAGAGTACGGCCCAGGCCAAAGAACGGATAACTGGAATCTCATTGGGGTCCCCGCCATCCAGCAGTGAAGCGCCAAACATCATGATCAAGGCCGCGATCACTCCAGTTGCCATTGAAACGTACATCCCGGTATGATATAGCTTTTTGCTGATGTTGGTCTGATTGATCCCATTATAATGGGCGACCAGCTTCGACATTGCGGATGGGATCCCCGCCGTAGCGATCACCAAAAACAGGTTGTAGATGTTGTATCCCTTGGCATAAAGCGCGTTGGCCTGATCACTGTAGGCCCCCATCCAAGTTACCCAAGGAATGATATAAAGTGCACCCAGAACTCGCGACAATACACTCCCTGCCGTCATCCAGGCCGACCCACTGAGCATTTTTGCCTTGGCTGCAGCCTGCTTGCTCGGGGCCGTTTTTTGTTGTGCATCCATAATTTGCTGCTTTCCTACCTTTTTAATTGTTAAAATTTCAAAAAATAATCCTAACTATTCTAGCTTGAATTGGCAGTCAGCGCAAATCAATTCACAATTTGTTAAGAAAACCTTAACGGGTCGCTGCTAAAGCCTGTTTGATATCGGCAATCAGATCAGCCGCATCTTCAAGACCAACCGACAGCCGCAACAACTTAGGCGTAATCCCTAATCGCTGCCGCTGCTCGACTGAAACGTCCGCGTGCGTCTGATAGTAGGGAATCGTAATCAGACTTTCGATCCCGCCCAGACTCTCGGCAAAGGTGATTACCTTAACGTGATCAAGCAGTCTTTCAACCTGATCAGCCTCTTTTAGATAAAAGCTGATCATACCGCCTTTACCTGGATAAAGCACTTTTTCGACTTCCAGCGCCTGCTTAAGATACTCAACGACGGCCTGGGCATTTTTAGTGTGCTGAGCCATGCGCACCTTAAGCGTCTTAAGACTTCGCAAAAGCAGCCAAGAGTCAAATGAATCCAAGGTATCGCCAGTCGTAATGTAGTAGTCGTAGTATGCCTGAGTCAGTTTTTCATCCTTAACGACCACGGCCCCGCCCAGCAAATCGTTATGCCCGGACAGATACTTAGTCGCGCTGTGAATAACCACGTCAGCTCCTTTTAGCAGTGGCCGCTGATAGATTGGCGTGTAAAAGGTATTGTCAACGATCACTTTGATTTGCGGATCATATTCATGAACGGCCGCTGCGACTGCTTGAATGTCAATTTCTTTCATGGTTGGATTAGAAGGCGTCTCCAGCCAGACGATTCTGGTTTTTGGCGTCAGCTTGGCAACCAGTTCAGCAATCGACCGGCCATCCCATTGATCAAGCTCAATCCCGGCATGCTGCTTCAGATAATCAAAGTAGCGAAAGTCGCCGCCATACAGATCATCCAGTGAAATCAAACGATCGCCGGTTTCAAGGATGCTTAATGCGAGCTGAACGGCCGCCATCCCAGAGCTGACTGCAAAAGCTGCCGTCCCGCCCTCCAATTTGGCCAGCGTCTTTTCAACGGCACGGCGATTGGGCGTTGAAAGGCGCGAGTAGGTATAGTCTTTGGTCGCATCAAAATTGATGGCCTCTTTTAAGGTTGGGTGACGATAATTAGACGACAGATAGATCGGCAGGGCCACCGCACCACGCTCATCTTCATGATTACCGGCCTGAGCCGCGATGGTTGCCAGTGACAGTTCAGTTTCCTTATTTTGACATTCACACATAAATAATTCCCTCTTTCTGGTATTTTCTGATTCATTCAACTGGTGATCGACTGTTTTGATCCATGCGTTCTAATGCTGCATGCCAGTGCTATAAAGACCTGCTGAGAATCAAACTGCCTTGGCTAATGCCTGATCAAGGTCCGCGATCAAGTCGCGCTGATCCTCGATGCCAACCGCTAATCTGATCAGCCCCGGCGTAATTCCGGCTTTAAGCTGTTCAGCCGGCGAAAGCTCCGCGTGGCTCATCTTGCTTGGCAGCTCAACCAAACTTTCCACTGAGCCTAGGCTGACTGCCAGTTGAAACAGCTGCAGCGAATCAACGAACTTAACTGCGTCCACATCGTCAGCCAGCTCGATTGAAAGCACGCCGCCCGCACCCTTGGCCTGGCTGCTGAGCGTTTCATAGCCTGGCTGGCCGAACAGACCGGGATAATAGATTTTTTTGACGGCTGGCAGCGGCTGCAGATGAGCAATGATTGCCTTGACGTTGGCCTGCTGGCGATCCATTCTGACGCTTAAAGTCTGCAGCCCGCGCCGAACCAGATTGCTATCTTCTGGTGAAAGCACGGCCCCCAGCGCGTTTTGCACAAAGTAGAGCCGGTCGCCTAATTTTTCATCATTGGTAATCACCGCGCCCGCACTGACATCAGAATGCCCAGCCAGGTATTTAGTTGCACTGTGAATTACGATATCGGCACCTAAAGGCAATGGCTGACAAAGATAGGGACTTAAGAAAGTGTTATCGACGATTGTCAGCAAGTCGTGTTTTTTAGCAACCTTAGCCACAGCGGCAATTGAAGTCACCTGCAGCAGCGGATTGGTAACCGGTTCAAAATAAACGGCCTTGGTATTGGGCTGGATCGCGCGTTCAATGGCCGCCGGATCTCTGGTGTCAACCGGTGTCGCGCTCAGCCCCCAGCGTTCAAAGAACTGATTGAGCAGCCGAAACGTGCCGCCATAGATCTGATCGCCAACGATAATGTGGTCGCCGGCTTTAAAAATCGCCAATGCCGTATGAATCGCCGCCATCCCAGAAGAAAGCGCAAATCCCCGCGTGCCATGTTCCAGAGCCGCTAATTGATCTTCCAGGTACTGGCGCGTTGGATTGCCCGAACGTCCGTAGTCGTATTTCACCGTAGCGCCAATTGCCGGATAGCGGTAGGTCGTTGAAGTATAGATCGGTACGTTGACGGCTCCCGTCTGATTGTCATTTTGGGCTGGTCCGTGTACCAGTCTGGTATTAAATTCTGTCATGTCTTTCCCCTTTCTCAAGGCAATAAAAAAGCCCTGAACCTAATTGATAGATTCAGGACGACGCAGCTGATCCGACGTGGTACCACCCGATTTTACCGCTGGATTGCCCACAGCGGCCTCAACAACACCAATTGATGTCTGGGATGGTAACGGATCCTGCCGGGAATTCAGCCAATTTGACCAAACGCCTTGCTCCAAGCTCATCTTCAGCTGCTGGTTCGTGCTGCCCTTTCACTAACGGCAGTCGCTGAAACACTAATAAAGCAGCCTACTCTTCTCTTCAACGCTTTTGTAATTATTATTTAATGTTTTTCTTAATTTTTACTCATTATAGTCACGTAGTTTTCTCATGTCAACTAAATTTTTTACTCTGTACTAAAAATTTAGTAAATCACATTCATCCATCAATCAATTAAAAAACGCCGCGGCAATTAACCGACGACGTTTTTACAGTTCATATTTTAGAGCATTCATCAATGACTATTTTTGATTAGTCAAAATGATGTCGCTAGCCTTAACCTCGGAACCGAAGTAAGGCTTCAACTCTTGATTGTAGTCTTTTTCAAAGAAGTTTTCACCGTTAAGCTTGGTGATTTCCTTGTTGGTCCAGTTCAAAAGCGACTTGTTCCCTTTCTTAACAGCTGGGGCGACGTATGAGCTCTTACCCAACTGCTTGATGCCGACCGTGTACTTAGGATTGTTCTTGACCCAAGCGTACAGGTAAGAGTTATCGTCAGCCAATGCTTTGGCCCGACCATTTTTAAGCGCGTTGAACTGCTGCGTCTTGGAGTCAAACTTCAAAAGACTGGCGCCGGTCTGGTGTTGAGTAAAGTATTGTTCCGCCGTCGTTCCCTTGTTGACGATCAGCTTTTGTCCCTTCAATTGGATGACCTTAGTAATTGGATCGCTCTTTTTAGAAACGACCCCAACGGAAACCTTCATGTATGGCTTGGCAAAATCAACCGTCTGCTTACGTTCCGGCGTGACCGTAAAGTTGGCCAAAACCAGATCCGCCTTGTTGGAGTTCAGCGTGTCAACTCGGTTGTTGGCGTTAACCTGTACGAACTTGGCCTTGACGCCTAAGTCCTTGGCAATCCGCCGTGCCAGATACAGATCATATCCTACACGCTTGCCATCCTTGTTGACCCAGCCATATGGCGGCAGGTCGCCAAAGACGGCAATCTTGATATAGCCACGCTTCTTGATTGCCGAAACCGAACTTTGATTATCAGCGGCATGGGCCGTCAAAGTACCTGCCAATGGTGCAAATGCCAACAGAAATACTCCCAGGGCCAATACCAGCGTTTGAATCAGTTTTTTTAGACTCTGCTTTTTCATAATTAATTCCCCTTTTCTCAAAAACACTTAAAAATCCATACTCTCTAAGAACTTCTGTGCACGCTCGGTCTGCGGCTGCTTAAAGAACTGCTGACCCGGCGTATCCTCTAAAATATGACCATCTTCCAAAAACAGCACCCGATCGGCAATCTGGGCGGCAAAATTCATCTCATGGGTTACGATCAGCATCGTCATGTCTTCTTCGTCACTCAGTTTCTTGATGATCTCCAAGACTCCTCTTATCATCTCAGGATCCAATGAGGCCGTGACCTCATCAAACAGCATCAAATCCGGATGCATAGCCAGCGCTCTGACGATGGCAATCCGCTGCTTTTGGCCACCTGACAGCTGCCGCGGGTAAGACTGCGCATAATCGCTCAAACCAACCATGGCCAGCAGTTTTTTGGCTTCAGCTTCTGCCTCCTTTTGTTCCCGGTGCTGAACCTTGGTTGGTGCCAGGACGATGTTTTCTAAAACCGTCATATTTGGAAACAGGTCATAGCTTTGAAAAACCATGCCGATCTTTTGTCGCAGCTCTTGCCAATGCTTTTCATCTGGAATCACGTTTTGGCCTTCAAAAGTAATCTGACCGCTTTGAAAGTCCTCTAAGCCGTTCAACGTGCGAATCGTCGTACTTTTGCCCGATCCGGAAGGTCCCAGCAGTGCCAGCACCTCACCTTTTTTGAGATCAAAGTTAATATCGAACAAGACTTGACGTTTACCGTAAAACTTGTTTAAATGTGCTACTTTTAAAATTTCTTCAGTCAAAAGACATCCCCCTTAATCTGCTTGCTTGGCATCCATCTTTTTTGCCCAGCGCGACAGTGGATAATCCACCAGGAAATAAAACACGAAAATCAAACCATAGGCCCAAAAGACCCCTGTTCGATAAAGATGATTATTGGCCTCGATAATCTGCTGACCAATGTTGATGACATCCATCACGCTGATCATCATCAAAAGTGAGGTCGTTTTAATCACCCGCGTTGCCAGATTGATCGTTGCCGGCATCTCCAGGCGAAATGCTTGGGGCAACAAAACATATCTAAACAGCTGGTGGCGGTTCAAGCCCAACGCCATACCCGATTCCCGCTGATGCTTAGGAACCGAGATCAAAGCTCCTCGAACAATATCGCTGAATTCCGCGGCTACCCATAAGGCAAAGGCAACAACGGCCATCAAAGATCCAGGGAGGTTGGCCACATGCATCATTCTTGGCAGGATGTAATAGGCCAAAAACAGCAGCACAACCGTGGGCACGATCCGGAAAAATTCTAGATAAAGCCGTAAAATCAAGCGCAGCAGCCGATTCTTAAACGTCCGCAAGATCCCCAGCAGCGCGCCCAACGCCAACCCAATCAGCAAAGATAATGCTGCGATCCAAACCGTGGTCCACAGCCCGCCTAGCAGTCGGACAAAGTTGTGGCCCTCAAACAAAACGTTAATTCCCGAATGTGCCATAGCGAACCTTCCTTTCCAGCCAAGTCAAAATCAAAGACAATGGGATCAAGATGATTGCATAAGCGATTACCAAAACAAACAAATATTCATTGGAGCGATAATACAGCCCGATCAGATCCAGAGCCGTATTCGTCAGTTCTGGAATAGCAATCACCGAAAAAATCGAGGTTTCTTTAATCAAAAAAATCACATTGGCAGCCAGCGCCGGTACCGAAAGTGCAAAGCCTTGCGGAAAAACCACGTAGCGAGCCAGTTGCCAGTCGTTCATTCCTAGCGCCTTGCCAGATTCAAGCTGCGTCTTGGCCACCCCGTTAAAGCCGCCGCTAAAGCCCTCTGCCATGTAGGCGCCACCTAAAAAGATCAGACCAACGATTCCACAGGTAGCCGCGCTCATTTTCCAGCCAATTACCGGAAAGGCGTAGTACAAAAAGAACAGCTGAATCAAAAGCGGCGTATTGCGGGCCAGCTCAACATAAGCGCCCAGGATACCAGCCAGATACGGGACCTTGAAATACCGCACCAGACTGACGATGATGCCCACGACCATGGCGCCTAGAATTCCAACCAACGACAGCCACAGCGTCAGTCGAAAGCCCTTGGCAAATTCAGGCAGACTCTGCTGAATGATCGTCCAACTCAAAATTTCTCACTCCCCTTTTAGACAAATATCCAAATAATGTCTAATCAAAAAATTGCATGAAAAAAGGCCCATTGTCTTTCCATTCCTTTAATCAGCCTTTGGGAACCGCAAAAACAGTAACCCAAAAAGGCCTCAGATCGAAAAATCGATTGAGGAATAGATTAACAACAGGCCATCATTGACGAAAAGGCAGAAATCTCCAATGTTTTAAATTGATGCTTCAACATAGAAATTCCTCCTTTCGCAATGAAATTCAATAATTAAAAATCTCTTAATACCTTAAAAGGGTAAAACATATATCATCATATGCTATCAAATCGCTGATATTAT
>OODN01000040.1_pt1 | contig 128249 bp, 113 predicted proteins | sample 1671651 | NCBI WGS metagenome assembly OODN01 (sample SAMN06348178, study PRJEB24527) | human gut metagenome | biome: human gut; feature: ankylosing spondylitis patient; material: feces | host: Homo sapiens | place: China | collected 2015-10 | reverse complement strand
TTTTACTCATCTTATAATCACCTCTTAGTTAATATTGTACAAAAAAAGATCCCATTATAGACAGACACGCTTTTTCTCGTGTCCACCATATAGGATCCATTTTAATATAAGTTACACTTTTTTATTTATTAACTCAATGATTCTTCTAGTTCATTAAAATCTATATATTTTATAAGTATCTTATAGAACATATCTACCATAGGACCAACCAAAAATGTAAGTACTATTGTTCCAATACCTATTGGTCCTTTTAAAATGAATGCTAAAACTATACATATAATATCTATAATCATTTTAGATTTTTTTATACTAAGTTTTTTTTCTGTTAATGCTACCATTAAATCATCTGTTGGATTAGTTGGTAACTTTGGTATCATATAAAGTGCTATTCCTAAACACACAAGTATCATTCCAACTATAAATAATATCAATTTATTTAAAATCGTATCAACTGGTATTAAATCAACCACTTTAACCCACACATCTGTAAACAATCCCATTATAACAGATGTTATAAATGTTGTTATTCTTATAAATCCTTTTCTTATATACGCTGTTATTATTAATACAAGAAAAGCTGTCATACTTATTGCTAAAGATACTTTTGTGTTTAATATATCTGCAATAGCAAAATTTATAGAATCATAAGAACCTGCCCCAATATCTGATTTTACTGTCATTGATACTCCTAATGTTAATATTGCTATCCCTAATAAAAAAATCATATACTTTTTATATTGTAATTTCATAATGTCCACCTTTTATTATAATAGTATTTTATTCTTCAGTTGCTTTTAAAATAAATAGTTTAGATAAGAAGTCTCTACTTCCATTACAATATAGTTCTTTTTCATCTTCCATATATGGTAATATTTCTTCATTACACGGATCCCCTACTGCATAATCACTAGTTATCATACCTAGATTCATAAGTTCATCACCATAATGATATTCACCTTTTTGTTCTATATAGTAATTTAAATTCTCATTTAATCCTTTTAACTTTATCCTTTTAAAGCTTTCATTTACATCATTTAAAACTTTATACCATCCAACTATAGCTTCTTTTTTATCATCTGATACTACCATCCATGCTGTTATATTATTTTCAAATGGACTTTGCAGTCTATAGAATTTTCCTTTATGTATAAGTTCTCTATATTGTTTAATAAACTCTACCTGTTCTTTAACTTTTTGTTTTTCAAGTTCTGTTAATTCATTTAAATCAAGTTCATACCCAAAAGCTCCAAAATATGCAACATTAGCTCTTGTTTCTATTGGTGTATTTCTAAATACTTGTTGATTAACAATTTCTGATACATGAGCACCTATACTACTTATCGGATAAACCATTGATGTTCCATATTGTATCTTTAATCTTTCTATTGCATCAGAATCATCACTTGCCCAAGCTTGAGGTGCATAATATAACATACCTGGATCAAACCTTCCGCCACCACTTGAACAAGATTCAAATAATATTTTAGGAAATTCATTTATTAGTCTTTCATATAAATCATATACACCTAATATATATCTGTGCATTACTTCGCCTTGTTGTTCTTTAGGAAATGCTTTTGAGTAACACTCTGTTATACTTCTGTTCATATCCCATTTTATATAAGATATATTAGATTCTCTAAGAACTTTAGATATCATTTCATGTATATAGTCTACAACTTCATGTCTTGAGAAATCTAATACATATTGATTTCTTCCATGAGAATCAGATCTATTTGGTGTACTTATTATCCAGTCTGGATAATTTCTATATAATTCACTATCTTTATTTACCATTTCTGGCTCAATCCATAAACCAAAATTTAAACCTAAATCATTTACTTTTTTAGATAAGCCAGATATACCTCTTGGTAATTTATTAGTATTTGGATACCAATCCCCTAATCCTCTATAGTCATCATTTCTTTCTCCAAACCATCCATCATCAAGTACAAATAATTCTATTCCTACATCAGCTGCCGATTTAGCAATATCTAATATTTTTCCTCATTGAAAGAAAATTTAGTAGCTTCCCAGTTATTTATTAATATTGGTCTAACTCTATCTCTCCAATATCCTCTAGCAAGTCTTGTTCTATATAGTGTATGATATGTTTGACTCATCTTATTCAGACCTTCACTTGAATAAACCATTACAGCTTCTGGTGTTTGAAATTCTTCATTCGCATTTAAATGCCATTCAAATCCATGTGGATTTATCCCTAAGGATACTCTTGTTTGAGAGTGTGTATCTACTTCAACTTGAGCTAAAAAATTTCCACTATATACTAAGCTAAATCCATATACATCCCCATTATGTTCATCAGCATTAGGTCTTTTAAGTGCTATAAATGGATTATGATTTGGGCTACTTGCACCTCTTAGTGAATATATTGATTGTATACCTTGCTCTAATTTTCTAGTCTTTATATGTCTTTCTCTAGACCATGCACCTGATAATTGAATCATTTCATAATCATAATCTGGTAAATCAAGATTTAAACTCATAGCTTTAGTTAATCTTAAATTACTATCTCCACAATTTATAAATCTTGAATGTCTAGTTATTACAGGTAAATTTTCATATATTGTATAACTTAATGCTACCTCTGTATTTATAAGTGAGTCTCTAAGTGTTATTTCTAAAGTTGTTGCTTCATTATCTTCTTCTACATATGTTGCTGGCAGGCTTTCTAATTTCTTTTTACCTCTAAAAATTTCATGAGATACATATTCAAAATTAGTTATTTTACTTCCATTTTCTTGGTGTATTTCAAATGCTGGATATCTAAAGTCAGTAGTTCCATAAGATGGATATTCCTGCTTTAATTCTTCTAATGAAAATTTATTATCATCTGTAAATACATAAGCTGTTAATGATCTATTTACAATTTCAAATAAATGTTCAAATGAATCTCTATGCTTTATTTTTTTTCCAAAATATAATTGTCCTAGTTGATTATTTTTCATTATATTTAATATATAGCTTATTTCTGAGTTATATAAATGAAATTCCTTAGTTTTTTGGTTAAATAATATTGGCATACTCTATCCCTCCGTATATTAGTTTATATATATTTTTAAACTAAGTTTAAATCTAATTATCTATCAAAATTATTTATTGTTTATATTAAGAACCTTTACTTTTTTTCTACTTCCTATAACTTGTAATATCTCATCATGGAAAGATCCATTTATTTTATACTTAGATTTATATATAACATACATAACTAAAGCAACTATTGAAGGTATTATTGTCATTATTACTCTTATTCCTATTATAGTTATATTTGATTGTACCGCTGCACCAGCTACATATCCTATTAATGATAATCCTACACCTATTAACCATCCACTTAATGCAGATGCTAATTTAACCAATAATGTTTGTGCTGAAAATATTATACTTTCATTTCTACTTCCTAATTTATACTCACCATAATCAACTATATCTGCAAGCATTACAGTAGTTGAACCTAATAAAAATCCTGAACCTAAGTTTAATAAAACTGCTGATACTGATATAAATAATATACTTTGAGGTGCTATTAACCCAGATATAAATAATGTTATTAAACCAAACATCGGTAATATAGTTGCCATTCTAAATACTTGCTGTCTTCCTATTTTTCTTGTTACTACTGGGAATAACATAAGTCCACCTATTTCTGCTACTTTAAAGAAAGAGTATAATGAGAATAAGCTTTCTTTACCTGCTACATATTTAAAGTAATAAATAGCTGCACCACCTGCCAATTGCATTGCAAGGTTATATGCCAAAACAATTCCAATAAATACTAATAATTGATCATTTTGTTTAAGTATATTGAATGCTTGCTTTATATTTACTTTTTCATTATTAACTTGTACTTGTGTCTTTTCCTTTACATTTATACAAGTTACTATTGTAGATATTATAAATATAATTACTATTCCCAATGCAAAATATTCAAATCCTTTTATTTGGTTTCCATTTCCAAGCTTGTTTACCAATGCAATACCAAATGTTGTTACTGTAAGCCCACCTAAACTTGCAAATATTCTGGGTACTACTGATATTTTTTCTCTATCTTCTTTTGTTGTTGCTAATGTTGGTATCATTGACCAATATGGTATATCCATTATTGTATAAGTCATTCCCCATAATATATACATAACTGAATAATATAAATAAAGTGATGTTCCCTCTAAATCCGGTTTTCTAAATAATAAAAATAGTACAACTGAATTTAATATTGTTCCTATAAATATCCACGGTCTAAACTTACCAAATCTACTTCTTGTATTATCTACAATCATTCCCATGATTGGGTCATTTATGGCATCCCATAATCTTGCCATTAAAAATAATGTTCCTACAAATGCTGGATTGATTCCAACTACATCTGTAAAATAAATCATTAAAAATGTATAAACTATCCCACATGCTAAATCTTTACCATATGCTCCTATTCCATAAGAATACTTTTCTCTAGATGTTAACTTTTGCATCTAAATTCCCCCCAAAAATAAAATTTTATGGTTCCTTACATGTTTTGATTTTATATTATATTGAATAAATTTAGATATCCTTCAGAAACCGTTTTCCATAACTTAATTATATCTATTTTCGTATATTTTTTAAACATATTTATGTAGGGATAATATGGTTAAATGTCTGTTTATTTTATTTTTAATATTTATTACACTATAATTTGTTAAAACATAGATAATTGCTTTACAATTTAATTAAAGGTGCTATTAAAGAAGATAGTAATATTTGTTTTAGTAATATAAATTTATAATTGATGTATAAAAAAAATGTCTAATAAAATTATTAGACATTTTCTTTTTAAAAATTAAATTTAATTCTTAAAATAAATAAGCTAAATAATGGCCAATTATTTAACTAAAAGCATAGCTATTGCATTTATAAAGAATAATACTGCAGCTATTTTTGTTACTCTTCCTAAGAAAGCTTCTTTTCCTTTTGGTTTGAAGTAGCTTTGGTTTCCTTCACCACCATATTGTGATGGAACTGCACTCTTTGTATCTTGTGGCATTATACTTAATATAAGAACTATTGCTAGTACAACTTGTACTCCCATTAGTATATTACTTATGTTCATATGTCCACCTCCTACTATTTTATTTATAAAATTGCTTTATACTTTAATATATCACACTAATGTAGTCAATTCAAGGTATGTAGCCTAAAATTAACCTTCTATTCAATATCTTAACAACTGTGTAATATACAAATAATCCCTATACAAATATACTGTATAGGGACCATTTTTTCAAAATTTATTTTTAAATAATATTAAATTTGTAATTAATTTATTTTACAAGAACAGATTCTTTCTTTAAGTTGTAGAAAGACTTCATTCCACAGTATCTAGCTTGCTCTCCAACCATTTCTTCTATTCTTAATAATTGGTTGTACTTAGCAACTCTATCAGTTCTTGATGGAGCACCAGTTTTTATTTGTCCAGCGTTTACAGCTACTGCTAAGTCAGCTATAGTTGTATCTTCTGTTTCTCCTGATCTGTGAGATATAACTGCAGTGTATCCAGCTCTCTTAGCCATTTCTATAGCATCTAAAGTTTCAGTTATTGTACCTATTTGGTTAACTTTTATTAATATAGAGTTAGCAACACCTGCTTCTATTCCTCTTTCTAATCTTTCTGTGTTAGTAACGAATAAGTCGTCTCCAACTAATTGTACTTTCTTTCCTAATCTATCAGTTAATACTTTCCATCCATCCCAGTCTTCTTCATCTAAACCGTCTTCTATTGTTACTATTGGGAAGTTGTTAACCCACTCTTCGTATAAATCAACCATTTGTTCAGCAGTTAATTTTTTACCTTCGTGTTTTAAATCATAAAGTTTAGTTTCTTTATCGTACATTTCTGTAGCAGCAACGTCAAGACCTAATCTTACGTCATCTCCTGGCTTGTATCCAGCTTTTTCTATAGCTTCAACTATTAATTCTAAAGCTTCTCTGTTTGATCCTAAGTTTGGAGCGAATCCACCTTCGTCACCTACACCACAAGCTAATCCTCTTTCTGAAAGAACTTTCTTTAATGAGTGGAATACTTCTGCACCCATTCTTAATCCTTCTCTGAATGACTTAGCTCCTACTGGTAATATCATGAACTCTTGAACGTCAACACTGTTATCAGCATGTTCTCCACCGTTTAATATGTTCATCATTGGAACTGGTAATTGCTTAGCGTTAACTCCACCTATGTATTGGAATAATGGTAATCCTAATTCTTCAGCAGCAGCTCTAGCAACAGCCATAGAAACACCTAATATAGCGTTAGCCCCTAATTTACCTTTATTGTGTGTTCCATCTAATTCTATCATTAAAGCATCTATTGCAGGTTGATCAAAAGCATCCATTCCTTCTAATTCTGGAGCTATTATTTCATTTACGTTAGCAACAGCTTTTTCTACACCTTTTCCTATGTATCTTCCCTTGTCACCATCTCTTAATTCAACTGCTTCGAAAGCTCCTGTAGAAGCTCCTGATGGAACTATAGCTCTTCCTACTGCTCCACTTTCTAATGCTACTTCAACCTCTACTGTTGGATTTCCTCTTGAATCTAATACTTCTCTTGCATATACTAATTCTATAACTGACATATGTATATCTCCTCTCCAATTTGTATATTAAATTACATCATATTAAAATTTATTTGATGGGTAAATTTTGAATTTTTCTGTAATCTATAATTTTATAAAATTTATTTTATTAAAGAGTGACCAGTCATTTGTTCTGGTTTCTCTAAATTCATCATATCTAAGATTGTAGGTGCAATATCTGATAACCTACCATCTTCTTTTAATTTTGCATCTTTTAATTCTTCCCCTACTACCATAAATGGCACTGGATTAGTTGAGTGAGCTGTTACAGTTGACTCTGTATTTGCATCCCACATATACTCTGCGTTACCGTGGTCAGCAGTTATTATTGCAGCTCCACCTTTAGAAAGTATTTTATCTACTACTTTTCCTACGCAAGTATCTACAGCTTCTACAGCCTTTACAGCTGCTTCCATAACACCTGTATGCCCTACCATATCAGGGTTAGCGTAGTTTACTACTATTAAATCATATCTATCTTCATCTATTTTAGATAATAATTTATCTGTTAATTCATAAGCACTCATCTCTGGTTGTAAGTCATAAGTTGCAACCTTTGGAGATGGAACTAATAATCTATCTTCGCCATCATTTGCTTCTTCTACTCCACCATTAAAGAAGAATGTAACGTGAGCATACTTTTCAGTTTCAGCAGCTCTTAATTGGCTCTTTCCTTTTGATGATAAATATTCACCTAATGTATTTTCTAAACTTTGTGGTTTAAATGCTACATTTACATTTTTTATAGTTACATCATATGTAGTTAAACATACGAAGAATGTATTCATATTTGGTCTTTCAAATCCTGCAAAATCAGTATCAACTATAGCTCTAGTTATTTCTCTAGCTCTATCTGGTCTAAAGTTACCAAATACTATAGAATCACCTTCTTTTATTAGTCCTAATGGTTTCCCATCTTCAACTATAACTGTAGGAACAACGAATTCGTCATTCTTATCATCAGCATAAGATTTTTCTATTGCTTCCTTAGCAGAAGTTGCAGTATTTCCTTTTCCATTAACCATTGCATCATATGCAAGCTGAACTCTTTCCCATCTTTTATCTCTATCCATAGCGTAGTATCTACCAGAAACTGAAGCTATTTTACCAACTCCAACTTCTTTCATATAGTTTTCTACATCTTCAATAAATTCTAAAGCACTTCTTGGATCTACGTCTCTTCCATCTGTAAATGCATGTACAAATACATTTTCTACACCATTTTCTTTAGCCATTTTCACTAAAGCTTTTAAATGATCTATGTGAGAGTGCACTCCACCATTAGATAGTAATCCCATTAAGTGAAGAGAATGTTCTTTTGCATTTTCCATAGCTTTTAGTAAAGCTTCATTTGTGAAGAAATCTCCATCTTCTATAGCTTTACTAACTCTAGTTAAATCTTGATATACTATTCTTCCTGCACCAATGTTAGTATGGCCAACTTCTGAGTTACCCATTTGTCCATCTGGAAGACCTACATCAAGTCCACTAGCTTGGATTAATGTATGAGGATATTCATTCATTATTTTATCTAAATTAGGTGTATTTGAAGATGCTATAGCATTACCATCAGTATTTTTGCTTTCTCCAAATCCATCCATTATTATTAAAGCGACTGGTTTTTTCATATATGTCTCTCCTTAGAAATTAACAAGCTCTACATAATCATTAGCTTCTAAACTAGCTCCACCTACTAAAGCTCCGTCTATATCACTTTGATTCATTATTTCAGCTACGTTTGAAGGTTTAACACTTCCTCCGTATTGGATTCTAACTTCATTTGCTAACTCACCATAAAGATTAGCTACAACTTCTCTTATGTAAGCTATAACATCGTTAGCATCTTCAGATGTAGCAGTTTTTCCAGTTCCTATAGCCCATACTGGTTCGTAAGCTATAACCACCTTAGCTAAATCTTCTTTAGATACATTTTCTAAAGCTTTTTCAACTTGAACTTTACAAACATCCTTAGTGTTTCCTGCTTCTCTTTCTTCTAAAGTTTCACCAACACATAATATTGGATCTATTCCAACTTCTAATGCTTTTAAAACTTTTTTGTTTACAGTTTCATCAGTTTCATTGAAGTATTGTCTTCTTTCAGAATGTCCTATTACTACATAGTCCATATCTAATTCTTTTAACATAAGTGGTGATATTTCACCAGTGAAAGCCCCTTTTTCTTCAAAGTGCATGTTTTGAGCACCTATCTTTATGTTAGTGCCTTTTGTTGCTTGTTTTAAATCTTTTAATAATGTAAAAGGCGCACATATAACAGCTTCTACTTTATCATTGTTTACTCTATCTTTAACTTCATTCACAAATTCTAAAGCTTCCGCTATAGTTTTGTGCATTTTCCAGTTACCTGCTATTATTGGTTTTCTCATTAATATTCCTCCCAATAAGATTAAATCTTAGAGAAATCTGATAATCAGATTTCTCTTGACTTAATTATTTTATTTTAAGGTAGCTTTACTTTTGTAAAGCTAAACTGTGGTCAAATTTATCTAAATATATTGTACTTTAAAGTACTTTATAGTAATTTACAAATTTATTTGTTATCTAAAGCTACTATACCTGGTAATTCTTTACCTTCTAAGAATTCTAAAGAAGCTCCTCCACCAGTTGATACATGAGTCATTTTATCTCCAAATCCTAATTGGTTTACAGCAGCAGCACTATCTCCACCACCTATTACAGTAGTAGCATCAGTTAATGCAGCCATAGCTTTAGCAACAGCTAATGTACCATTTGCGAAGTTTTCAAATTCAAATACTCCCATTGGTCCATTCCATACTATTGTTTTAGAAGCGTTTACAGTGTTTACATATTCTTCTATTGTTTTAGGTCCTATATCTAGTCCCATAAATCCTTCTGGTATATTAGCATCTTCTGTTATAACAGGTGCAACATCTGCAAATTTATCAGCAACAGCATTGTCTATAGGTAATAATAATTTAACACCTTTAGCTTTTGCTTTTTCCATCATTTCTTTAGCGTATTCTACTTTTTCTTCTTCAACTAAAGAAGTTCCTATTTCATATCCTTGAGCTTTTAAGAATGTATATGCCATTCCTCCACCTATTATTAGGTTGTCTACTTTTTCTAATAATTGTTCTATAACAGCTATTTTGTCCGATACCTTTGCTCCCCCTAATATTGCTGTGAAAGGTCTAACAGGATTTTCAACTGCTTCCCCTAAGAACTTTAATTCTTTTTGTATTAAATATCCACAAGCTCTTTCTTCTAAGAATTCTCCTGCTCCAACTGTTGAACAGTGTGCTCTATGAGCTGTTCCGAATGCATCATTTACATATACATCAGCAAGTGAAGCTAATTCTTTAGAGAAGTTTTCTTCATTTTTAGTTTCTTCTTTTCTATATCTTGTATTTTGTAGTAAAACTACATCTCCATTTTCCATTTTTTCTATAGCTGCTTTTGCATTTTCTCCAACAACATTATCATCTGCAGCAAATACTACTTCTTTGTTTAACATTTCAGATAATCTTTTTGCAACTGGTGCTAAAGATAATTCTGGTTTAGCTTCCCCTTTTGGTTTTCCTAAATGAGAGCATAATATAACTTTCGCTCCATTTTCTATTAAGTATTTTATAGTTGGAAGTGCTCCATTTAATCTATTTTCATCTGTTATAACACCATCTTTTAATGGAACGTTGAAATCACATCTTACTAAAACTTTTTTTCCGTTTACATTTATATCTTCTATTGTTTTTTTGTTAAGCATTGACATCGTTATCTCTCCTCTCAAAAAGAAACCCTAATGGTATAATTCATAATACTTTTTATTTAATATATCTACTCTTAAAAAAGTCCGTAATTTGTAGCAAAGTGCTACAAACTCGGACTTATATGAAATTACTTAGCTAAGTTAGCGAAGTATCCTAATGTTCTTATTAATTGAGCTGTATAAGACATTTCGTTATCGTACCAAGAAACAACTTTAACTAATTGCTCTCCGTTTACTTCCATAACTCTTGTTTGAGTTGCATCGAATAATGATCCGAAGTTCATTCCTACTATATCAGAAGAAACTAATTGCTCTTCAGTGTATCCGAAAGATTCGTTAGCAGCAGCTTTCATAGCAGCGTTTATTTCTTCTACTGTAACTTTTTTGTCTAATGTACAAACTAATTCAGTTAAAGAACCAGTTATAACTGGAACTCTTTGAGCTCCTCCGTCTAATTTACCTTTTAATTCAGGTATAACTAAACCTATAGCTTTTGCAGCTCCTGTAGTGTTAGGAACTATGTTAGAAGCAGCAGCTCTAGCTCTTCTTAAGTCACCTTTTCCATGAGGTCCATCTAATGTATTTTGGTCATTAGTGTATGCATGTATTGTAGTCATAAATCCTTTTTGTAATCCAAATACATCGTTTAATGTTTTAGCCATTGGTGCTAAACAGTTAGTTGTACAAGAAGCTCCTGATATAACTGTTTCACTACCATCTAATACATCATGGTTTACATTGAATACTACAGTTTTTAAATCTCCTGTAGCTGGTGCAGATATAACAACTTTCTTAGCTCCAGCTTGTAAGTGAAGTCCAGCCTTCTCTTGAGAAGTGAAGAATCCAGTACATTCTAATACTATATCTACCCCTAATTCAGCCCATGGTAAGTCAGCTGGGTTTCTTTCAGCAGTAACTTTTATTTCTTGTCCATTAACTACGAAAGCACCTTCTTTAACTTCTATTTCACCATTGAATCTACCTTGAGCAGAGTCATACTTGAATAAGTGAGCTAATGTTTTAGCGTCTGTTAAGTCATTTATAGCAACAACTTCAAACTTATCTGTTTGCTCCATTAATTTTCTTAAAGCTAATCTTCCTATTCTCCCAAAACCGTTTATAGCAACTTTAACCATTTTGTTTCCTCCTAATATGTATAAGATTTATAATATATTTTACTAGCAATGCTAGTGATTGGCATTTATTGTTCTAATATAGCCTGAGCACTTTCTTCATCAGTTATAAGGACTATATTTTTATTTATATTAGATAATGCAATTAAAGCATTCGCTTTTCTTTTACCTGCGAATATAGCAATACTTTCTTCAACATTTTTGAATGTTTCTAAATCAATACCAGCAGTATTTAATTTATAAACGATTTCTCCATTTTCATTGAAGTAATGACCAAAAGCTTCCCCAACTGCACCTTTTGATATAATTTCATTAACCTTATCTTCTGGCAGCTTTCTTCTCTTTGCCATTTCATCTGCTTTACCTATTGCAAATACTAATACGTCTGTTTTTTGTATATAATCTAAGGTATTTTTTATTTCAGGCTCTTGACTAAGCATTTTCATAGATTCCTCGCCTAGTTCATCTGGTATATTCAGTAACTTATATTGAGAGTGTAGTTTTTTACTAGTTATAGCTACAATGTTATTTGATTGTATTTCTACGTCTTTCCCCATACTTCCTCTTGCAGGTACAACTGTTACATCATTATATCTTTTATCAGTTTTTATACTATTTGCAAATTCTAACATAGTACTTCCACCTGTAACAGATACTGTATCTCCATCCTTCAATACGCTTAAGAAATATTCTGATCCACATCTTGCTACATCTTTTATTAAACTATTATTACTATCAAAGCTACCTGATACTAATAAAACCTTTTTTATACCTAGCTTATTTTTTACTTTTTCTTGTAATGTAGATAATCCCATAACATCATTTATGACATCTTTGAGTTCATCTAAAAGTTTAATACCTTCATATGTTATGGTCATTCCAGATACCGCTACATCTATAAGTCCTTGTTCTTTAAGAAATTCAGTTTCTGATCTAACAACTCTCTCACTTATATCAAGTATATTTGATAGAGTTCTTCTTCCTACTGGCTCACTTAAAGATATCTGTCTAAGTATAGAGTATCTTCTTTCCATAAGCTCAATCACTTGCGGAATAAGTTTTTGTTGTATCTTTAATAAGTCTTTCATTTACTACTCCTTATTGTTTGTAAGGGACATTAATTGTCCCTCGTATTTATTTTAGTCCCGCAAGATAATTTAATTTTATATTAAATAAATTTTTTTTTCAATAGTTTTTCTAATATTTTCATATTTTTTTATAACTTATATTTAATCTAATACTGCTTTCTTTTACTTGATGATAATATACCAAGTTCTTCTCTATATTTCGCAATAGTTCTCCTAGCAATATTAATCCCCCTATCATTTAGTATTTTTGATATTTGGTCATCACTTAATGGTTTTTTCTTATTTTCAGACTTTATTGTCTCCTGTATCATTCTTTTTATGCTAACACTAGATGCTAAGTTATCATAATTAGTTTCTAGTGCACTACTAAAGAAATATTTAAATTCATATATCCCAAAGGGAGTTAGCATGTATTTTCTATTAACCCCTCTACTAATAGTAGACTCATGAAAATCTAAGTTTTGTGCAATATCTTTCATTTTCATAGGCTTAATATACTTCTCTCCTTTATCAAAAAAATCCTTTTGATTTTTTACAATTTCTTTAGCTATCTTTAATATTGTAGATTTTCGACTTTCTATACTTTTAACTAATCCTGTTGCAGAATTTAATTTTTCCTTTATAAAATTTTTAGTACTTTCATCATACTTTGAATTTTTTAGAATTTCTTTATAGAAATTACTTATTCTAATTTTTAAACTATCACTTTCATTTATGTAAACTATAAATTCATCTTCTATTTTTTCTACAATAACATCAGGTTGAATATATACACTCTTTTCATCAGAACATACTCTCCCTGGCTTTGGTTCTAATGTTTTTATAATATTTATGAGATTTACACATTTTTGCATAGATATATTATATTTCTTAGTTATTTCCTTATATTTATTTTTTCCAATTAAATCTAAATCTTTAGATACTATAGTCTCTAATAACGCATTATCTATTCCAAGATTTCTCATTTGTATTATCAAACATTCAGATAAATTTCTAGCACCTACTCCAACAGGTTCTAATTGCTGTACTATTTTTAAACACATTTCAAATAAGCTATTAGTTATATTTAATTCATCTATTATATATTTTTCATCTATTCTTAAATATCCATCTTCATCTAAGCTATCTATTATATAGTCACAAATTTCTTTTTCTATTTTATTAATTTTATATAAGCTAACTTGTAAATGTAGGTTTTCATATAAGCTATATGTGTTTTTTATAATATTTTCTAGGTTTATATCATTATCATAATTATAATATAATTCATTTTTATAACTCGGACGTGAATTTTCAATATTTTTAATATATTTTTCCCAGTCTACTTCGCTGCTTTTTTCCACTTCTAATAGTGGATTTTCTTCATATTCTCTTTTGATTTCTTCCTCTAATTCTAACTTGCTCATATTTAATATATTTAAAGATTGTTTTAACTGCATAGTTATTATTAGTTTTTGAGATTGAGTTAATTCTAAACTATTATTAAAATTCATATCTTCACCTAATAACCTTCCTTGTTTACATATAACTTAAATTAAAAATTCACTTTGAATACATCCGCTTCAAAAAAATAAAAAAACCTTATACCAGATATATTTTAACATTTATAATATATCTTCATATAAGGTTTTTTATTTCGTATAAAATTTATATAATTTTAAAATATTAAAACTTACATATCTTTTAAGATATTTAATAGTTCTTCTTCATTGTACATATACTTAGAGTTACAGAATTGACATCCTACCTCTGCTTGTTTGTCTTCTTCTATTATTTGAGATAATGCAGTTTTTCCTATAGCTACTAATGCTTCTTGAACCTTGTCTTTACAACATTCACATTCGAACTTAACATCTATTTTATCTAATATTCTAGGTTGTAATCCTTCTAAAACTATGTCTAACATATCTTCTGGTGTTTTACCTTCTGATAGCATAGTTGTTATTGATTTTAAGTTTTGAATATTTTTCTCTAATTGAGATATAGTTTCTTCAGTAGCATCTGGCATTAATTGAACTATAAGTCCTCCTGCACATTCTACATGTGTTTCAGTTGTTAAAACACCTAATGCAACTACTGATGGTGTTTGCTCTGATACTGCAAAGTAGTGTGTAAAATCTTCAGCTATTTCTCCACTTACTAATGGATAAGCTCCATTATATGGTTCTCTAAGACCTAAGTCTTTTATTACTTTAACAACTCCATTAGTACCTACCGCAGCTGCTACATTTAACTTACCATTCTCATAGTCAGGAACTTCAACTTTAGGATTTGATACATATCCTTTAACTATTCCATTTACATCAGATGTAGTAAGTATCGTTCCTATAGGTCCCCCACCTTTTATTATAACTGATAACTTATCACCTTTGTTTTTCATCATTAACCCCATCATAGAAGTTGCAGTTAATGTTCTACCAAGTGCTGCTGTTGCAACTTTTGAAGTTTCATGAAGTCTTCTAGCTTCCTCTACCATGTTTGTAGTTATTCCTACGAAAGCTCTTATTTGACCACTTGCACCTGTTGCTCTTATTACATAATCTTTCATATAAGTGTATTCCTCCGTTAATGATTCTATTTTTTACATACAAAGAATATTCTTTCACTATCTTCTTTTGGATCTTCAAAAGTAAAGTCTCCATAAGTTTTTACATTAGTAAATCCTGCTTTTTTAAGCATTTTAAGAACTTCTTTCTCTGTGTAAGCTCTTTGTTGATGTACTTCTTCAAATCTTGTAAATCTTCCATCTTCTTCTTTTATAAAGAAGGCAAGTTCCATTTCTACTACATTTTCTTCACTATCAAAGTAATTTTGCCACATATATGCAACATCTTCTCTATTTTCACCATACATGTTGTTTCCTAATATAGTAGATAATTTATAATATGAACTTATATCAAATATAAATACTCCATCATCTTTTAATAATTCATATGATTTTTCAAATACACTTTCTAATTCATCATCATAAGTTAAGTAATTGAATCCATCACATGCACATAATATACAGTCTAGATTCGGTACATCAAAATCTAATTCTGCTATATCTTGTTGAAGTAATACTAATTCAACACCTTCTTTTTCTGCTTTTTCTCTCGCTACACTAAGCATTTCTTCTGATATATCAATACCTGCTATATCATAATTTTTTTTAGTTAAAGGTATAGTTAAATTACCTGTTCCACAAGCAAGTTCTAATATATTTTGAACTTGAGCATTTTCATTTTTTATTATATCTTCTATATATTTAACCCATCCGTTGTAATCAACTTCATTCATCAGTTCATCGTATACGAATGCGAAGTCTTTATACTGTTCCATCGTCCTTTTTCGCTTCCTCCGCCTTTTTCTTTTGCTTTTTCCTTGATGTTAACATTCCACCAATTTTTCCAGCTTCTTTAGCAGTAAGTCCTGCCCACCCTAGCTCTGTAACTTTGTCTATTAGGCCAAGCTCAGATGCAATCTCATATTTCATTATATCATTATCTGTCAATATCTTACTTTTTTTAGATTTTGTTGAACTTTTTTTACCTGGTTTATTTAAAATATCTTTTTCCATAAATAATCACCTCTTGTATTTTTAGTTTTATCATCTAGCTAAAATTTATACAAATATTTAAAGGGGTATAATTTCATTAAATTTATTATTCTATTAATGCTAGTTTTTATTAATTTATATATTTTGACCTTTATTAACTAGTTATGCTAGTTAATCTATTGTATATATTAAATCTTCTATATCTAGTTTTTTATTAAGAAAATACTCTATTCTAAAATTTAGTATAAATTTAACTAGCACAAGGAGTTTATTAATAATTTTTTTAAAAAAAGTTTTTACAAAATAAAATATATTTTATGAAAAAAGTAAATATTAAAAGAGTATCTTATCTTTTATATTATAAGATACTCTTTTAATATTTTATTTAAATCATAAATGTAGCTCCATCAAGAGATTGGAAAATTTGGAAGTTAGGTTTATTACCTAAGCCATAGAAACTATACACCCTTCCAGGATTTATAGTTACTCTTATTTGCCTAATTAATTGACCATTTTCATTTAATAATACATCTACTTGATATGTTTTAGGGTCTACATCTGTATATGGAGTTACTTCTTTATACTCAACATCCTCTAAAACCATTTCTTTATCTAATAGTATATCTACTGGTCTTCCATTTGGAACTAAATGTATAAATCTTGCCCTAGATTTATTACCTGTTGGTGTTTCCATTTCTTCTTTTATTTGTAGTATTTCTATTGTCTTATCAGACTCACCTGTAATTGCTATAGTAATTAGTTCACCTGGACTAACCTCTATAGTTCCTGTAACAATTGGATTTTCCTTTTGATCTCTTGGAAAAACTTCTACTGTATATTTTCCTTCTGGTACATATACATATGGTGTAAAATCGGTAAATTTAATATTATAAAAAAATGGATTTCCATTTAAATATATATCTACGGTATCTCCACCTACTACTGCATGTAATCCTCTGACTAAAGAGTAATTTTCGTTGAAATTTCTCACTTTGTATCCCCCTTAAGTTTAAAATATCATACTACTATCATAATATTAACCATTTGCCTTTTTGACTCTATTTAAATTCTCTATATATCTGTATCCCTTATTTCTATTTCTGTACCTTCTGGAGCCTTTATTTTAAATAATTTTTCACCTTCAACTTCATATACAATTTGTCCATTTTTTAATTTAAAGTCTGTATACCCCAAATTCTTAATTCTATCGTATTCTTTTTGTACATCATCAACTAAAAAACCTAAATGTACAGGTCCTGCATTTGATGAACTCCATTTATGTAAAGTGTCATTAGATTTAGCAGTTTGTAACTCTATCATAAATTCGCCAAATTTTATCCAAGTATTATAATCTCTAGTATGGAAATCTTTACTCTCTCTAATCACTTTAAATCCTAGTACATTTGTATAAAAGTCTAATGATTCCTTATATTTATCAGTTTGTATACACACATGGTGTAACATTTTTATACACATTTTAGTTCTCCTTATAGCTTTTTTATCATTTATTTTATACACATAGTAACAATCATTTTGTTATTATGTGTATAATTTTATGTCTAATATTAATAAATCATATCTTATTTTTATTATATAGTTTAACCCGTTTTAATAATTAAATATAATTATTGAAAATACTAAAACCTAAAAATATACATTTTTCATATGTAAAAAACTTTATATAGTAATTTCAATATAATCAGCAAAATAACTAGAACAATAGTTTAATTTACTTAAGTCAGATCCTCTATCTACTTATACAAAAAAGTTGCTCATTTCGAGCAACTTTTTTATTATCTATCTTCATTTGTAACATTAAATACGTAAGGTATATTTCTATAATAGTCTCCGTAGTTTAATCCGTATCCGACAACGAATTTATCCTCTATTTCAAATCCACAGTAATCAGGTACTAATTCTACCTTTCTTCTGCTTGGCTTATCAAGTAATACACAAGATTTTACACTGTTAGGATTTTTAGCTTTTAAATGATTCATAACGTGGTGCATAGTAAGTGCTGTGTCTGTTATGTCATCAACTATTAATACATCGTATCCTTCTAAGTCACAGTTAACATCCGATACTACTTTTACATTTCCTGTACTTACTTCTCCATGTCCGTAACTTGAAGTAGTCATAAATTCAATTTTAACTGGTACAGTTATATTTCTTACTAAGTCTGCACAGAATATGAAGCTTCCCTTTAATAAAGATACTACTAAAAGTTTTTTTCCTTCATAGTCTTTAGATATTTGAGCTCCTAATTCTTTAAGTCTTGATGCTATTTGCTCTTCAGAACATAAAACTTCCCACTTTTTAGTTTCTATATTCATAGTTTAACCCTCCACTAATATGATGATATTATTCATTTTATAGGAGATTAAATAGTTTTGCAAGATAATTACTTAACCTTGTTCATATCATCCATTACATTTATTATAACCTCATCTGTGACTGTCATTCCTTTATCACTTACTCTACCTAAATTTTGTATACTTTCTTCTACACTTGAACCTACTATTCCATTTTTAGATGGTACGAAACAATTTTGATTTGCAATTATAGCACTTTGTACTGCTGCTGATGCTGCTGATGCTAATTTTACTGCACAACCAGATTTAGCTCCATCACATATCATACCACTTAAACTAGCTACTATATGTTCCATAGCTCCTTCAACTTTCTTTATGTCTCCACTCATTAGCCACGCTATAGCTGCTGTAGCTCCTGTTGATGCAGCAACACCACATCCACATACGGCAGATAATCTACCAGTATAGTTTTTAACATACGCTGTTACTAAGTGAGATATTGCTAATGCTTTAGCTAATTTTTCATCAGTTTGTGGGAATTTTTTATTATAAGCAACTATTGGAAGTATAGCTGTTATACCATGGTTTCCACTACCATTTGAACTCATAACTGGCATTTTTACCCCTGCCATTCTAGCATCTGCCGCAGCTGCTGTTATCATCATAGAGTTATTTAATAAATCATCTCCAAGTAATCCATCTTCCATAGACTTCTTTATTCCGTATCCTACACCTATACCTACTTTATGATTTAATCCATAATTAGATATTTCTTCATTCATAGCTATTCCTTCTAATAAGAATTCTATATCTTTAAAATCTAATTCATCTACATTTTCAACTAATTCTTTTATAGTTATTGTATCTAATATATTTTCTTCATTTTCAACTGTAATTGCTACTTCTACTGGTTGTTCTTCATCTAATAGTACCTCTCCATTAGCTTCTAAATAAACAAAATTATCATGCTTTGTTCTTATTACAACTTTTGAAGTTCTTGTAGCACCTTGTAAAGAAACTTCTATATATACCTTTTCCTTAGTATCAGCAGGTGATATATCTATCGGAGTATTATCCATATACTCCTCTGCAAGCTTAACTTCTTCTGGTGTTAAAGTTTCTAATACCCTTAATCCATTTTCAGAGTGTCCACCTATAAATCCTAAAGCTACTGATATCTTAAGACCTAATCTTTCTGTTCCTGGTATTCCTACGCACATTCCATTTTTATATACATTTGGACTAACTAATACAGAGTGTTTTACTATTTCTTCCCCTAATAATTCTTTAGCTTTCGCACAAGCTAGTGCTACAGCAACTGGCTCAGTACATCCTAATGCTGGTTTTACCTCCGCATTTAATATATTAACTAATTGTTCTTTTACATTTCTCATAATTTTATCCCTCCAAAATATTTTTGATATATTTATATCAAGCAATAATCATGCCAACTTTTTATTTTTAATATAATTTTTATGACATTTAGTTATAAAATAATAGTTTACTGCATCTAAATTCAGAAACTTAATATGTGTAATATAGTTATTTAAAGATTTATCTAAATTTGTCATAAAAAAATATTTTTATTTATTAATTTTATTTTATACAAAAAATAAATTTTATGCATTATTAAAATTATATATTTGTATCAAAATGATAAAAAAAAATCTCAAAATGAGATTTTGTCTCATTTTGAGATTATGTTATATTTATCTAATTTTCGATATAAAGTAGCTCTTGATATTCCTAAAGCCTTAGCTACTAAATCTTTATCCTTTTTATAGTCCTTATATTTATTTAAGGCTTTTATTATCTCTCTTCTTTCTAGTTCATCCAAAGTTTCTATATCTTCAATCTCCATCGATACTTGATTTTTTGGCTTTTGCTTTATTTGGCTTGGTAATATATCAACGGTAATTCTATTAGAGGATGACATGTTTACACTATATTCTATTATATTTTGTAGTTCTCTAATATTGCCTGGCCATTTATATTTTATTAAAGTTTCTAATACACTTTCATCAACATATTCTACATCTTTATCAAGCTTTTTAGCATACTCTTTAACCATAAAATCTATCAATAAAGGTATATCTTCTTTCCGTTCTCTTAAACTTGGTAAATTTATAGGTATAACATTTAATCTATAGTATAAATCTTCTCTAAATAATCCATTGCTGACCATATTTTCTAGATTTTTATTTGTAGCCGCTATTACCCTTACATCTATTGATTTATTTAAATTAGATCCTATTTTATTAAGTTCCTTTTCTTGTAGAACTCTAAGTAATTTAGCTTGCAAGTGAAGGCTCATATCTCCTATTTCATCTAAGAAAATAGTACCTTTATCAGCTAGTTCAAACTTTCCTAAATTTCCCCCCTTTTTAGCACCAGTAAATGCTCCTTCTTCATATCCAAATAGTTCACTTTCTAGTAAATTATCTGGTATAGCAGCGCAATTTACTGCTATAAAAGGATTCTCACTCCTTTGACTGTGGTTATGTATAGCTCTCGCAAATAATTCTTTACCTGTCCCACTTTCTCCTATTATTAATACAGTAGATGTTGATTTTGATGCCATCAATGCTTCACTTTTTGTATTTTTTATAATTTGACTTTCTCCTATTATATTATCAAGCATTATCTTATATTCTTTATTAATTTTATTATAATTTTTTATAGCATCCTTTTTATCTATAAAATCTATAACATATCCCTTAAGTTCATTATTTAATACTATCTTATTTATATTATATATTCCTCTTAAAGTATACTTTCCTTTTTTATAATAAAAACTATAGGATTTCTCTTTTTCAAATTTATTAATCGGTGTTGCTCCCATAAAATCTAATATGTTAAAAATATTTTCACTACATACTGGATTACTTAATTTAAATATTTCTTTAAACTTCGAATTATATCTATCTATGTTTCCTTTCACGTCAATAGATACTATAGCCTTATCCATACTGTCTAATAATGTTTCTAGCTTTTTCTTTTCTAGCTCTAATTCATAAGCTTTAATCTGAGCTTTTAATTTATTAGATATTAAGTCTGCCATTTTCCCTAAAAAGTTGATAAGGTTTTCATGATCTTTATTTATTCTATCTGCTTGCTCACTATCAAAAGCTATAAGACCTATTACTCCATATGATTTTCCTTCACATACTATTGGGCAACACATTTCCGAAAACTCTCTACAATCTGACCTTGAGTAACATTCTTTACATATTTCATTGCAACTTGGGTCAATTATTAATATATTTGATTGTTCAATTATTGATTTTTTAAAGGCTGAGTATCCATTAACCTTTTTTCCGATTTTTTCTACATATATACCAGTTCCAGCAACTCTTACTAAATTCTCATCAACTATAGTTACATCTATTTCTAAAACAGCCTCTATAGCTTCTGCTATTTTTTGTATTTCATCTTTTATATATTTTAGAGTTATCATAGTTATTTATCCTTAATTTTTTTTAGGTTAAGTATTTCTTTAATTTCTTTTAATAATACATATATTTTATTTAATGTAAATTGAATAGACATAAGTACTATAAAAAGCATAACTACTATTACTAAATTATAATTTATTGTCATAAGTATATTTTCTCCTATTTTATTATTTTAAATATAAAAGACCAGGTAAAACCTAGTCTTTATATACTATATTACTATCTATTTCTCTTACCTATATAAATATATCTTTCGTTCTCTATTTCCTTCATTATTCCTTTAATGTTGACCTTTGAAAATAAATCAATGATCTCATTAGGGTAGTGATAATTTATATTTTCACCACAAAGTTTATGCTTTAGATTCTTTAATTTAACTTTTATGTTCTTTAAATTTAAATCTTCTAGTATAACTTCTCCGTTTACTTTTAATACTCTATTTATTTCACTTATCACTCTCTCACTGTCAGTTGTATGATTAAAATGATCTAATATAATTACTTTATCAAAATATTTATCTTCAAATGGTAAAAACTCTAAGCTACCTTTTACAACATTGCAATTAACATTTTTTATTAAAGAATAACATATATCCTCATAACAAGTATTTTCTAGTATTGTAACAGAAACTCCGAGCATTCTTAATCTGTTACCTAAGTTACCTATATCTCCAACAAGTAATATATTATTACCTATAGTATACTTTATCTTATCTAAAAAACAAGTTATATCATCAGAAGTATCTGTTAAATCCGCATTAGGCTCATAATTGTGATATAGTATGCTTTTCACAGTTCTCCCCCTCTTTATTTTATCATTTCATAAAATAAATTATAATAAATTGGAGGTAACTATTCAATAGGTAAATTCTAAGGTAAAGAAATTTTAATCATTATTATTTTCTGACATTTTTTTAATCTTTGAAATAGAAACTTCATACGCAACCTTCTTAATTGGTTCTCCATCTTCACGTTTCTTTTCATACTCTCTACTTTGTACTCTTCCCCATATTTGTATTCTATCACCAACTTTTAAGCTCTTAGCAAATTTTGCATTTCTCCCCCATACTATTGATGGTATATAATCAGATTTGTTATATGGTCTATTTATAGCTACTAATAAATCAGTTATTTCCCTTCCCAGTGGAGTTTTTCTATATATTGGTTCTTTACATACATATCCATCTAAAAATATGCTATTCGGATCTTTATTATCTTCTTCTTCTTGCTTTATATCTCTTACGAATATAGTTAATACTAGTCTATTTTTATTATCTATATTTTTATTGTAAGATCTTAATTGTCCTGTAACTTTAACCAATTTATTTTCATTTAAATCTACTTCTTCTAATAATCTCTCTGATATAGTTATAGGTAAAACATCATATGATTCACTAAGTCTATTTATTTTTATTTTTGTAGTATAAAATTTTTCTCCAAATATTTCATGACTAAATTGTAAATTATTTTCTATCGTCCCTTTTAAATTAACTATGTTAGTATCTTCTTTTACAGCTATCATTTTTATCCCCCCAAAATTGTTAATTAATATCTTTTTATCAGAATTTTTAAATCTATATAATAAATATATTTATATATAATATTTTTTATTACAACTTACTTTTTTATTTTTTGAACACCATTACTATCTACAGTATAATTATCTTGATATATTAATTCTGATACTGGTACCATTTCATAATTCTCTTCTTCTAATTTAGTCAATATATCATCTAAATAATATTTCACACCATTTACATTTGCATGAAATAATACTATAGATCCTGGCTGTGAACTTCTAACAACTCTATCTATTATATGGTGTGATCCTATTTCCTTCCAATCTAATGAGTCTATATCCCACTTCACAACTTGATAACCCAATGACTTACATATTTCCATAGTTTTATCATCTACCTCACCAAATGGTGGTCTATATAAACTTACTTCTTCTCCAACTAACTTTGATATTTTATCTGTAGTTAACTGAATTTCTTCTACTATATCCTTATCTGATAAAACTGTAGTATTTGAATGGGTATTGGAATGATTTCCTAATTCATGACCTTTACTATGTATCTTTTTTACTAATTCTTCATTGTCATCTACCCAACTTCCTACTAAAAAGAAAGTTGATTTTACATTATGTTTATCTAATATTTCTAAAATATCATCTATATTATTTGAACCCCAAGCAACGTCAAAACTCAGGCTTATTTTTTTATCATCTGTATCTACCTTGTATATAGGCATATTTGTATCTCCCTGCTTATAACAAACGTATCTTATTCCATAAACCATTCCAAATAGCAATACCATGGTTAACATTAAAAAAAATACACTTGAAAATAAAGATTTAGTTCTACCCAGTTTAAATTTCATATTACACCCCCCTTTAAAAAATCATATACTAAAATTTATTTTTTTAATTTCAAAAAATTACTATAAAAATAAATTATTTATTTGGGCAACTTAAAAGTAATCTTAAATAAAGGTGGTGTATTTTATGTCAAATATTAGAAGTGAATTTGGTAATCTTAAAGGTCATCAAGTAGAAACTGCAAGGAAAACTCTAAAATTTGAGAATAGGCACTATTATAGAGAAGCCCATGGAATACAAGATGGGATACGTAAGGATAAAAAATTAAAAATGGATAAAAAATATTAATAGTTTTTTAAACTTATGTATATTTTCTAAAATTTAAGGGAACATTATAAACAACAACACAAGATGTTGTTAACTATCATCTAAGGAGGAAATTTACTATGTCAAACAATAATAGAACTGTAGTTCCAGAAGCTAAGGCTGCTTTAAACCAAATGAAGTTAGAAATAGCTAACGAAATAGGATTAGCAAACTACGATACTGTTGACAAAGGAAACTTAACAGCTAGACAAAATGGATATGTTGGCGGTTATATGACTAAAAAATTAGTTGAATTAGCTGAACAACAAATGGCTGGTAAGTAGTATAGTAGATTTTGACATCTAAGTAAAAAAGGCTACCAATTGGTAGCCTTTTTGTTTCTAAAATAAATAAAATTTCATGTATCTTAATTACTATCGAATAAATTTTTATATAAATTTTTAATCAAAATAAAAAATTAAACTTAATTATTTAGAATAATTATTACATAAAATATACTTATAATAATATATAAATTCTACTTTTATTTTTATATATTTTAGTTTAATATATTATATAGAAATAGTTTACGGAGGATGATATTATGTTTGAAAACTCATCTGAAGAATTAGCTTCTCATAAGCTTTTAATTTTATATATTTTAGATAAAATTAATATGGATTTAACTAATTCTCAAATAACGCAAGTTGTTCTAGAAACTGAAATGATGAATTATTTTTCTCTTCAACAGTTTTTATCTCAGCTTATGGAATCTAAATTTTTAACTACATATAAAGAATCTGATAGAGAATACTACTCTCTTACTCAAAAAGGACTTGAAATTTTAGAATACTTTTTATCTAGAATTCCAGAAGATCTTACTAAGAAAATAGATGAGTATGTTGCTCTTAACAAACAAAGTTTACTATCTGATACAGAAGTAAAATCCAGTTTTATTCAACAAAATAATAATGAGTTTATTGTTAACTTAAGAGTTATAGAAAATCAATCTAACTTAATAGATTTAAACTTAAATGTTTCTTCAGAGAAACAAGCTCAACAAATCTGTAATAATTGGAAAAATAATGCATCTTATATGTATGCAGAAATTATAGACTTATTAATAAAGGAAAATCACTAAGCCTACATACAAAGTATTGTTGTAGGCTCTTTTCCTACTTCTATATTTTTTATCAATGTATTGTCTGATGTGTTATATACCTTTATTAAATTATTTTTAGTATCTGATATAAATAATAATTTATAATCATTTGATATCTGAATTCCTTGAGGATCTCCATCTATATTTATATAATCTAATACTTTTCCAGTGTCATAATCTAATATCATCACTTTTTTATAACCCATATCTGCTACATATATTTTTTTAGCTTCATAATTAAAACAAATTTGAACAGGCAATAAAAACTCATCTATTATCTTTATTATTTTTAAACTTTCTTCATCTATTACTACAACTTTTCCATCTAGCGTTGACGTATATATTTCCTTTTTATTTCTATCTAATTTTACATGCCATGATTTAAAATCTGTATCAATTTTTTTGCATATACTTTTACTTATTGTATCTATACAAATTATAGAATTTATACAAGCTACATATAACCTATTATTAATAGAATCTATATCAAATCCATGTGGCATATTATCTACACCAATTACACCTATAGGGTTCGATGTTTTTACATCTAATATATATATACTATTTGAATCTTCATTTGATATAAATAATTCGTCATTACATAACGCTATATTAGTCAATTTCCCTCCAATAGATATATTATCTATAATTTTTCCTATAGATAAATCAAGTACATATAACTCACCGTCTAATGAGCTTGGTATATATGCTAATTGCTGTCTATTATCTATACAAAAGTTATGTGGATATATATTTTCATCTAGCTTTATATCTCTTTCAAATTCCAAAGTTGAGTAATCTAGTATACTAATGCTTCTTGATAGATAGTTAGAAACATATACCTTCAAGTAATCACCCTCCCTCCTACAATATATACTATAGAAATATATTAGATATAGTGCTTGTATTATGCATTTCTTTTGTGTATCATTATGTTAACTATATTATTATAATTAGGAGTTTGTTTTATGAAAATTACATTTAAACCTAGTGGTGTTTGCTGTAGAGAAATGTCTTTCGAGGTTGATGATAATAATATCATAACTGATATCGATTTTATAGGAGGGTGTCCTGGTAATCTTTTAGGACTTAAAAGTTTAGTAATTGGTCAAAATGCACATGATGTTGCTAATAAACTAGCTAATATACCATGTGGTGGAAAGGTTACATCTTGCCCAGATCAATTATCTAAAGCTATAAACGAAAACATAAAGTAAATACTAATATTAAAAATATAAATTGAATATTTATACAATTTTTCAAATTTATATTTTAAATACTAAAATAAAAAAGGTGGTTGATACCACCCTATTTATTTTAGTAACTCAACATTATCATATCATTTAATAATGTTCTAACTGTTCCTATCATATATAAAGATCCTGCACTTATGATTATATCGTCTTCTTTTGCATTTTTTAAAGTATAGTTTACTGCCTCTTCTATATTTTCTTTAGATATAACATTATCTACATACTTGGATATTTTTTCCTTTAAAATCTCACAGTTCATTGCTCTATCATTATCTGGCGTAGTTGTTATTACCTTATCAAAATAAGGCATAAGTATTTCTAAAACAGCATCTATGTCTTTATCTTCTAACATCCCTATTAAAAGAGTTGCTTTTTTACCTTTAAAGTTTTTTTCTATTGCTTTAGCTAAAGATCTTGCTCCGTCTTCATTGTGCGCTCCATCTATTATAAATGTAGGTCTATTAAGTATTTTTTCTATTCTACCTGGCCATCTTGTATTTATAAGTCCACGTCTTATATCATCTTTATTTATATTTAAGTGTTTTAATTGATTTAAAATCTCAATTGCACTTAAAGCTAGTACAGAATTGTTTACTTGATGATCTCCTATTAATTTTATTTCTAAATCTTTGTATCTTTGTCCTATTATAGTACAGTCAAATACTTGAGAATTTATGTTAGATTTCTTTATATTTATATCATCAAATTTTACTTCTATGTATTTTGCATTCTTTTCTTTACATATGTCTTTTATTACATTTTTAGCTTCATCACTTTGATCATAAACTACAACTACTCCATTTTCCTTTATTATTCCAGCCTTTTCATAGGCAATTTTAGCAACTGTGTCTCCTAGTATTCCTACATGGTCTAAGCTTATAGATGTTATAACACTTAAATCAGATTTTTTTATTATATTTGTAGCATCATATCTACCACCTAGTCCAACTTCAAGAGCTACAAAATCAACACCTTGTTCATAATAATAGTAAAATGCCATTGTAGTTACTATTTCAAATTCAGTTGGATAACTATACCCTTCTGATACCATTTGTTCTATTTTTTCTTTTATCAAAGTAACTATTCTAGCCACATCTTTTTCTGGGATATTTTCACCATTTATTCTTATTCTTTCTGTAAAAGTTTCTAAATATGGAGATGTATATAATCCTACTTTATATCCAGCTTCTTTTAGTATGCTAGTTATAAATGAACATGTTGATCCTTTACCATTAGTTCCTGCAACATGAATTATATTTAATTTATCTTGTGGATTTCCTAAAAGTTCTAATAGTTTAGACATATTATCTAAACCTAGCCTAATTCCAAATTTATGAGTTTCTTCTATATATTTTAATGATTCTTTATAATCCATTTTTCCTCCCTTAAGTGTTTTACTCAGATAATGTATTATATAATTTATAAGTTTTCTATACATTTTATTATAGTATATTTTTATAAGTTTTGCATTTGGTGTATAAAAATGTATAATGTATATAGAATATATTTTATTGGGAGGATTTAATGGAAAGTACTTTAAAATTTGACAAAACTAATTTAAAACTTAGAATAGTATTTTTCTTAGTTGGACTTCTTATTATGGCTCTTGGTATCTCTATTATAGCTATTTCTAACTTTGGAAATGGACCTTGGGATGCTGTAAATATTGGATTAAGTGAGAAAACAGGCTTATCAATTGGACTATGTATGAATATTGTTGCATTTATACAAATAATTATAGGTGGAATAATTAGAAAAGAATTTCCTAATATAGCCACTATGATAACTTCTATATTTTTAGGATTATTTGTAGATTTCTGGATGTTATTTTTAGGCAATATTGTTATAACTGAAACTTTAATGAAGTTTTCAGTATTTATTTTAGCTTTACCTATAATAAGCATAGGTATATCTATATATTTAGTATCTAAGCTACCTAATACTCCACTTGATTACTTTATGTTAGCAATAAAGTCTAAGCTTAACTTATCTTTAATGATGTCTAAGATTACATCTGAATCAATCGGACTTGTACTTGGATTTATTTTAGGTGGTACTATTGGAATTGGTACAATTATAATCATTTTAGCAATAGGGCCTATGATTCAATATTTACAAAAACCATGTAATTATGTATTTTGTAAATTATCTCAAAAAACAGAAGTAACTGCTGCATAAATTACGTGTATTTTGGTTTATTTTTATATAAAAATAGCAATTACATTAGAAAATTTTCATCTAATGTAATTGCTATTTTCAGTTAATAATATATTTATTGAGTTTAATAATAAAATACTTATTTACTATTAAAATCTATATTATAATTTATATTCCAAAATGAATTATATATTTATTTTCTTCTTTCGCTTGATTAGCTAAATAAATCAAATCTGTATATTCTAATTTATCTTGTAATAATAAGATTTTTATTAATATATCCATTGATTCAGGTGGTATAAGTGTAATACCACAATATGCAAGACCTTTACCTGGATTTTGAAGAGTATGCCAATAACAATCTAATTTTTGTAAATCTATTAAAATCGGTTCAATAAAGTTATCATCAACTACAATACAATCATATTTATTGGGTTCATATTCATCAAATCGTTCTTTATTCATAGGTTGATTTTGCATAATTCCAAATTCATGATTTGCCATATAATTGCCTCCTAAAATTTTATTTAAATCATACTTTATATATTAATTAGTTATTTATATATTTTTCAAAAACATATCCAAAATCTTTGTTGTTGTATTCATTTCTTATATTCTGCATCCAATTAAAGTTAAAATTCGTTAACTCCTTTACTATTTCTGATGCATTTCCTTGTAGTGAACTTCTTGATATTGCTTCATTTGCCATCTTAAGACTATTCATACCATCTTCAATAGATGTACTATTTTTTCCTTGTATTCTTCCTATCTCAACTAATGCTTTATATAAATCTTTCAATTGTTCTAATTGTTTTTTATCAACATCTATACTAAATGAATTATTTCCAAAACTAAATTTTATTTCTATATCTAAATCTATAGTACCTGCAGTTTCTAATGTTACTGAATGTACTTTTTCATAGTAAAAGTCATGTCTCTTTACTACCCTTTTTTTACTTACTGCACTATCCCCATCTACATGTAATAAGCCTCTATTTGTGAATACATACTCATCTGATTTTGATTTTATTACGAAATAGATTTTCTCCCCATCTTCATTCATTATGTAATCATCACCATCAACTTTGTCAAAATCCTTAGGCGATATTATTTTTCCTATATCTGATAATCCTAATGTATCTGCTGCCATTTTTCCAAATAAATTTCCTGCCATTTTACTCCTCCTATTTTTAATAACTTAATACCTCTAACTTATTATATCATAATGAATTTAATCATTTTTATTGTGATTTATGTCAACTGGAATTTGTATTTCTGTAACAAATTCATTTATATCTTCAGTTTCATGAATATCAATTTTGTATATTTCTATAGGGTCAGATATAATTTTATATCCCTTTTCTTCTATATATTTAAACATCTTATTAATATGATGTTTATTATTTTTATACTCCCCTTTATATGTTAATGTCAAGTAATACCCTTCATTGAATATAATATTATAAATTTCTTCTTCATCTTCTAAAAAACAGAACACCGACTTAAATTCATTATATATACCTTGTTTTATTTTATCTAAGCAGAAGCTAGATCCTATGTTATTGTTTCCTAATATGGCGAACCTATTTTCATAATCTTTCTGTAGTTTTTGTATTAGAAAATCAAACTCTTCATCTTTCGTTATATTAGCATTTAATTCTAATGCCTTTCTTTTATTTATATACACTAGCTCTATCTCGTATAATTTTAGATTTTTTAACTCATAACTTATAGTATCTAGTCTCTTCATAATATTTTCTTTATAACTTAAGAGCTCTTCTATTTTTTCATCTATTAAACTTATTTCTGTATTTAATATCTCCTTAGTACTCTCAATATTTCTATCATCTAAATATTCCTTTATCTTCTTCATTGGAAAGTTTAAACTTCTAAGTTCTTTTATTAGGTTTAGTCTCCATATATCAGATAACTTATACATTCTATATCCATTTTTATCTCTAAATGGCTTTAGTATTCCTATATCTTCATAATACATAAGTGAATCTCTACCAATACCATATATTTTTGATATTTCACCGATTTTATAATAATCTTTCATAGTTAATTATTCTTCTCTCCCTTTATTTATGCATAAAGCTATGAGTATAAACTCATAGCTTTATATTATTCATATATAATTTCATCATCTATTTCTTCTATATTATCTTTATTGTCCTCATCATCTTTATAAATTATACTTATAATTTTTCCACTTATTGTAACTGCTATTATTGAGAAAAATACTTGTTTTATATCTAAGTAAACTAATGACATTAAAAGAACTATTGCATCTGTTGCTAAATAAACATGGTTAACTTTTAGTTTAAGAAGTTTATTACCTAAAAGAGCTATTACATCATCGCCACCAGAGGCTCCTCCTCCTCTAACTACAAGTCCAACACCAACTCCTACACCTATACCAGCTAATATACTTGCTATTAACATGTTATTTGTAAAACTCGGGACTAAAAAGCCTATTTTTTCCCATATCTTATAGGTAGATGAGAACGTAATCGTAGATAAAATAGAGTATAATAAAAATTTCTTTCCAAAGAATTTTGATCCTATTGTAAACAATGAAAAATCTATTACTACACTAGTTATTGATGGTGATATATTAAAAACATGCTGTAATAATAATAATAAGCCTAAAACTCCACCTTCTGTAACATTATTTTGATAATTAAAGTTATAACTCCCAAATGATAAAATTGTTGCTCCTATTATTATTAGCAATATGCTTTTCAATGTTCCATTTTTTATATACCGCAAAGTATCACTCCTAATATTTATTATTTATACATAATATTATATACCTTAGTATAATACCAATGTATATAATAAATTTTTATTTATATTTATTAATACTATTAAAAAAATCCCTAGCTAAGATATATTTATTATACTTTAGCTAGAGATTTATATGTTTTTACCCTAAATTATTTTATTTTAGCTTCTATGTTTGCTATTCTTTCAAGAACTGAATTCATCATTTCTTCAAATTTAGCTTTTTTAGCTTTTTCTTCATTAACTAAGCTTTCTGGAGCCTTAGCTAAGAATCCTTGGTTTGAAAGTTTTCCGTTAACTCTCTTTATTTCACCTTCTAATTTAGCTTTTTCTTTATTTAATCTGTCTAATTCTTTAGAGAAGTCAACTAATTCATCAAGTGGTATAAATATCTTAACTCCTTCTATAACAACACTTACTGCATCTTCAGGTATGTTGTTTTCATTATCAACTATTTCAACAACTGATGCAGATGCTAATGTTACAAAGTAATCCTTACCTGCTTCCATAGCTTCTTTCTTTTCAGCTGTAGGAACTATTATAACCTTAGCTTTCTTTGATGGTGGTACATTCATCTCAGCTCTTACGTTTCTTATGTTTCTTATACCATCCATTGTTAAGTTCATCATTTCTTCTTCTTTAGCCATGTTATCAGCTTCGTTATAGTGAGGGAACTGTGCTATAACTATACTTCCTTCTACTGTTGGAAGGTGAGTGTATATTTCCTCTGTTATAAATGGCATATATGGGTGAAGAAGTTTTAATATCTTCTCTAATACATATGTTAATGTGTATAAAGCAGTTTGCTTAGCAAGCGTATCATCAGAATATAATCTTGGCTTAACTATTTCTATATACCAGTCACAGTATTCAGACCATGCAAAGTCGTATATCTTTTGAGCAGCTATTCCAAGGTCAAACTTATCCATGTTGTCTGTAACTTCTTTAACAACATTGTTTGCTCTTGATATTATCCACTTATCAGCTAAAGTCATATTAGCTTCAACTGATTCTCTAGTTACACCATTCATTATCTCTTCATCTATATTCATGAATACAAATCTTGATGCATTCCATAATTTATTTGCAAAGTTTCTAGCAGCTTCAACTCTTTCCATGTAGAATCTCATATCATTTCCTGGTGAGTTTCCTGTAGCTAACATGAATCTTAATGCATCTGCTCCATATTGGTCTATTACTTCTAATGGATCTATACCATTTCCTAAAGATTTACTCATCTTTCTACCTTCAGAGTCTCTAACAAGTCCATGTATTAATACATGCTTGAATGGAGTTTCTCCCATACAGAACATTCCTGCAAATGCCATTCTTACTACCCAGAAGAATATTATATCGTATCCAGTAACAAGTACACTTGTTGGATAGTAGTAATTTAATTCTTCTGTATTATGTGGCCATCCTAATGTTGAGAAAGGCCATAATGCAGAAGAGAACCATGTATCAAGTACATCTTCATCTTGTTTGAAGTGAGTATGTCCACACTTACATTCTTTTGGCATTTCTTTAGCTACTACTACTTCACCACATTCTTGACAGTAATAAGCTGGTATTTGGTGACCCCACCATAATTGTCTCGATATACACCAATCTCTTATATTTTCTAACCATTGAGTATAAGTTTTATCAAATTTATCAGGAACGAATTGTAAATCCTTATTTCTAAGTATTTCTAAAGCTGGTTTAGCTAATTCATCCATCTTAACGAACCATTGATCTGATAATCTTGGCTCAACAACAGTTCTACATCTGTAGCAAGAACCTACATTGTGGTTATGGTCTTTTATCGCTATTAAGTATCCTGCTTCATCTAAGTCAGCTATAAGTTGCTTTCTGCACTCATATCTGTCCATACCTTCGTACTTACCAGCTAACTTATTCATTGTTCCATCTTCGTTCATTACATTTATCTTTTCAAGATTATGTCTTTGACCTACTTCAAAGTCATTAGGGTCGTGAGCTGGAGTCATTTTAACTGCTCCTGTACCAAACTCTAAATCTACATAATCATCAGCAACTATTATAAGTTCTCTACCTATTAGAGGAAGTATAGCATGCTTACCTACCAAATGCTTATATCTTTCATCTTCTGGATTTACAGCTATACCAGTATCTCCTAACATTGTTTCTGGTCTAGTTGTAGCTATTTCTAAGAATTCATCACTACCTGCTATTGGATACTTTAAGTGATAGAACTTTCCATCATGTTCTTCATGTTCAACTTCAGCATCTGATAAAGTTGTTTTACAATCTGGACACCAGTTTATTATTCTATTTCCTCTGTATATCTGACCTTTTTCATAAAGTTTCACAAAGAACTCAGTAACTGCTTCGTTACATCCTTCATCCATTGTAAATCTTTCTCTATCCCAGTCACAAGAATCTCCTAACTGTTTCATTTGGTCTACTATTTTTCTACCAAATTCATTTCTCCAGTCCATAGCTCTCTTTAAGAATTCTTCTCTTCCTAATTCGTACTTTGTTTTTCCTTCTTGTTCTTTTATTCTTTCAACAACCTTAACTTCTGTTGCTATAGAAGCATGGTCAGTTCCTGGTTGCCATAATGTTTCATATCCATCCATTCTCTTCCATCTTACAAGTATATCTTGTAAAGTATGGTCAAGAGCATGTCCCATATGTAATTGTCCTGTTATATTTGGCGGTGGAAGCATTATTGTAAATGGCTTCTTATTTGGGTTTGGCTTAGATTTAAATAATCCATCTTCAACCCACTTTGAATATAATCTTGATTCAAAGTCTTTTGGATTATACGTTTTTGGTAAATTAGTATTTTCCATTTCATTTCCTCCTTAGTTTTATGTAATAAATTACTTTGTTTCATATTTATTAGTGAAATCTATTTTACTCAAATATATTGAGCATAAAAAAGAGCTTTTCATCCTATAAATAAGGACGAAAAGCTCGCGTTACCACCTTAATTCCATGCTTATATATTTATTATATAATAAATAATAAAATCATGACTCTCAATAGATTTTATCGATTCTCACCGTCTAAACTTACTATTATTTCAGTCTAGAAACTCCGAAGCTACCTTCTGTAAACCTATACTTGAAAAATTTTTCAGCCTACGAATTTTTCTCTCTTTTAGTAGTATTTACATACTCCTCTTCATCAACGTCTTATATTTAATTTATTTCTTAATTATATCTAATTAACATTATTATTGTCAATTATTTATGATAATATATCTTATTTTGAAAATATATATTTATAAGTTTTTATTCCAAAAATTCATAGCCTCTTTCTCTTCTGTTATCGGAAGTATTTTATATCCTCTTTCTTTTAATATCATTATAATACCATCTAATGCTTCAACTGTTTGCTCTTTCTCATGTACTAATAAGACTAATTCATCTTTATTTCTTCCATTTAAAAGAACATTACTTACAATATTATCAGTTGTAGATTTCCAGTCTTCTGTATCTAAATTCCAATCCCATACTAAAAATCCATTTTCGACTAATATTTTATATGATTCTTCTGGAGTATTTGGTTTACTTCCATATGGAATTCTTATTAAATTTGAAGTTTCACCCGTTATTTCTTCAAATGTATTCCTACATATAGAAAACTCCTCAAGTGTAGATTGTGGTGTCTTATATAATGTTTTTACATCATGACTTACACTATGAAATCCAGCTCCATGTCCTTCTTGTTGTATTCTCTTAACTTCGTCTTTATATGTATTCATATTTCTATTTATCATAAAAAAAGTAGCCTTAACATCATTTTTATCTAGTATATCCAATATTTGATTTGTAAACTTTGACGGTCCATCATCAATAGTTATATAAGCTACTTTATCATAAGTTATATTGCTACTTTTCACTGAACTTTCTAAGTCTTGATTAATTATTTCAGTTATAGTCCTAGTTTTTATAGTCCTATAAACCTCATTATTATAATAACTTACATCTTCTTTTAAAAAAATTTTTTTTAATACTAATGAACATAGTACCATTATTAATAAAGAAATAAATATTAATTTTGAATTCCCCTTAAAATTGGCTTTCATCCCCCAACGCTCCTTCTCTAACTCCTAAAACTAATTGCATCTTGTATATTTAAAAATATAGATTAAAAATATAAGCAATTTGTTTTTACTTATTTTTCCCATAAAAATTCTATTCTCTTTAAAAATAGTTATGCTAATTATTTATTAAACATTCTTAATTTCTAAGTTATTAACATTATGATTATTGATTTGATACAATGTTCTAATATAATTTCTCATAAAAAATACAGTACATCATAAATCTATACTTTTAAGACTTATGATATACTGTATTTTCAATCTATATTTTTTAATCTATCTATTATATTTATTTCTTCTAATATCTTTGATAAATGATAGTTGAATACTGGACTTTTTTCATTATCTATCTTCCAATTTAAAATATCTACATTATACATTTCTTTAATTTTTAAATAATTATCATTATTTATATATATATCTTCATCAATAAGCTGTATAGATTTAATATGATGATTTATTGATTTATATAGTAAAATCTCATTTTCTATTATATCTATATTTACTTGATTTTTAGTATATTTCATTTCATCAACTAACTTTTGATATATCGTCTCTAATTTACTAATTTTCTTTCTTAGTCTCTCTCTATCGAAAACTCCATTATTTATTATTCCAGATTTAATACACTCTCCTACAATTCTCCTAGCATTTTTTAAGCTTTTATCAGTTATTTCTAAGTAATCAGGTCTTGCTAATACATAATTTATAATTACACCTATAACAACGCCTACAGATGTGTCCATTACTCTCTGTATAGAATAATAAGCTGGGTTTGAATCTATAATGCCTAAATGTATAGATAAGAACGTGACACTAGAAACTATTATTCCAGAATTTATCCCAAGTGCTGTACAACTATATATAGTAGTCATTATTCCAATACCAGCTAATATAGGGTTACCTGGGCTAATCAGTACGCATAAAAAACCTACTAATCCACCTATCATCGTTCCCTTTACCCTATTAAATCCTAACTTTAAAGACCCTTTTACCGTATCTTGTACTGATGCTACACACCCTACGCCTGCAAACATTGGATTTTCCACTAAATACTGTGCCAATAATGTACAAAGAGAAACAGCTATACCTGTTTTAACAGTTCTCATACCGATCTTCTGCAACTTCACCTTGTTTCCTCCTAATGATATAAATACTTTGTCAACTATTTATTTTACTATAATAATATAAATAATTCATTTAAATCTTAATCTTTAACAATTTTTTCATGTTTATATATCCTAATATAAGAAGTTTACAGCAAATATAAAGAAGCAATTAAGTATTTTTTAGATAGAAAATATAAATATTATGTGAAGTATACAAAATTGAGAGTTTTATCGAAAACTCATATGAAGGTTAGCCTTATTTTCTTATGCATATGCCTAAAAAATTGACTAATTTGATGTATAAAGATACATCCAGTAAGTTGAGTCTAACTTCTATATTTAGTATCTTATAAATAAAAATCTTCATAAAAAAAGAAATAGCCATTTTATGCAAATTAAAAATGGCTATTTATCTACAATATAGCTAAAAAAATACTATAATAGTATTTTTATTACTTTTCTACCGTACTTTTTAATATATTTATATAATTTAACAAGTCTGATATTCTTATTATTGCTTCTTCTTTAAACTTACTTATATTATATCTTTCGCTTTCCCATACTTCCTTAAAGAATCTTTTAAATATATTATCTAACCTATTATCTCTTATTATTAGATATTTATTTTCATATTCTGAGTATTCATCAAAATTTCCTTTTATAATATTAATATTTCTAGATAAATAAGCTGTTGGATTTTCCTTATTTTTAAAATCATCTACTAAATTTCCATTTATCAATTTTATATCAATATCTTCATTTTCTTTAAGAATCTTTTCCATATACTCTATATGCCTTTGCCTTTGTTTTAAAGATAAGGTTATGGTTGTATTAAAGAAACTTAGTCTACCATTAGATATATATTGTCTAATAGCATTTTCGTACATAAGTATTTGTATATCTGATTTATATATAGCATTTTGAAGTATAGCATCTATATTTTTTAATTCATCAACTATTTCTTTTGATTCTCCAAAGACTATTTTACCTATTTCTAAGAATAAATCTGATGGCATAAATAATTCACTCATATTTCCTATCAACCATCTTAAATCTCTTCCTATCATATATTCTATATAATTCTTTTCTAATATAATCTCTCTTGGATTTTTTTCTAAAAATGTAATTCTAGACCTAGTCTCTATCATTTCTTCAAGAGATTCATATATATCTTGTACTACTTTCGGATCTTGTGAAACATTTGTAAACAAGCATTGTTTAGTATCTGTATATACAGTATAAGTAAAGCTATTTTCTTTTATTACTGATGTTAGTGAGTATTGAGCATGTTTACAACTATAAAATGTAAAGTTAATATTTGAATAAATTTTAATCATATTCATAAGTAATATTGTATTAAAAATTATATCCTCTGCATTTTCATCAAAACTTATTAAAAATCTAATTCTTACATTTTTCATTTCTGTTTTTATAGTAGAACCACTTCTTATTCCTGCAATATGAAGTTTATCATCTTTTCCTAGAGAAAATAAATCAGCTAATAAGATTACATCATTTTTTATTTCTTTTTTAGTCAAATCTATAATCTCTTCATCTAAATGTTTCTTTAATAATCTTGGTTTTATATATAATAAACTATTACATTGCTCTGTATTTTCTTTTCCTACTTTGATATAATTTTTATTAGCTTTCTTCTGACTACTAAATAAATATGATTCATTAAGCATATCTTGTATATACTGTATTATACTTTCATCACTACTATACTTATTTATATCTAGTTTATAATACGCTAAAATTTCACACTTATGTATTTCTGTTGCATTATCTACTACAAATTTAGCAGTCTTCTCACAAATATTTTTTATATTCTTTGATGCAGGAAGCATTGCACCACTTATCCACTTACTTATATAAGATACGTCATATCCTAATTCTTTTGCTAATGAGTAATTCTTTTGACCTGAAAATTGTATCAATTTCTCAATATTTTTACCAAATTCCATGTTTACCATATTTGGACTCCTTTGATTTGAATATACAACTTATATATATGTATAATAACATACTTTCATACAAAACCAAATATTGAATACTTATACATACATTGAATCAGTTGAGTCAATATATATCAATTGATTCACATTTCATCAGTTGTTGTCGAATAACGTCGTATGATAATATGTATATATTGTCTAAATTTATTTAATTTTGCTTAATATAGTTAAATTTAAAACACAATAATTTATAGGAGGATGATATTGTGGATAAGAAAAAAATTATATCTAGTACAATAGTATTTTTCATTACAACTTCTATTGTTCTATTATTTTCAGGTATATTTGGAGGAGAAAACGTATTAGTTGGTGTTCAAGGTACTGCAGCGGTATTATTTCTTTTAACTATTGACTTCAGTCTAAATCCAGTTAAAAACACTATATATTTTGTACTTCTTGAATTGACTATTGGTTTAGCTGCATATATAGCTTCTTTAAATCCTTACTTAGCAATAATAAGTACATTTTTAATGATGTTTTATATATTTTATACTTTCACTTACAATACAAAAAAACCTGCTTTTCTACCATTTTCATTAGCATTCATTTATATGCTTTATGATCCTGTAACTGCTCAACAGTTACCAAAAAGATTCCTAGGTTTAATTGTTTGTGGACTTGCTATAATGTTATTACAAATATTAGCTAACAAAGATAGACTAAAAAAAGAATCTGTATCTAAATTAAACAATGCTTTAGAATCTATTAATAAACAAATAGAATTAGTAAACACTAATTCTACAGAAAGATTAAGCTTAAATAAAGATGCTGAAGTAAATTTAAATCAATTAATAGAATCTTTTACATTTGCTATTAACCAAAATAAATCTAAAGTATCTATAGATTTACTTAAATATTTATCTATTGCTCAATTTTTAGATAGTTTAAATATAGAGTTAAATAAAACTAATAAATTTACAAATACAGAAGATTTATCAGCTTTACTTAATAGCATAAAATTATATGTAAATAATGAATCAAATATAGATAGTATTTTAGATAATATATCTGTATACGAGTCTAAAAATCTAGAAAACTACAATAATAATTTAAATTTAGTAGTATATCCTTATGTTGCAAAATTAAAAAGAGACTTACAACAAACTAACGCTGATAAAATTATCAATGAATACTCTAGAAGTAAATTCTTTGAAAACTTTAACTTAAAAAATGATTTATCTTTTAAATCTGCTAAATTTACTTTTGCTTTTAGAGGTGCTTTACTTTTAAGTATTGGAGTATTCTTAGTAGCTTTATTTAATATAGAAAACGGTAAGTGGATAATCTTTACTTTAGCAGCTATAAATCAACCTTATTTAGATAAGGCTAATATAAAACTTCGTGATAGAATGATTGGTACTCTTGTAGGTGCTGCAATATTCTTTGTTGTTTACTCTATAGTTAAAGATGATTCAGTTAGAATGGCACTTCTACTTCCTGTAGGATATGCTATGACTTATATTACTAAGTATACATATAGTGTAATATGTATTACATTATTCGCATTAGGATCTATATCTGTTGGTGCTAATATACCTTTTATAGCTATACAAAGATTAATCTTTGTATTAATAGGTTGTGTTATTGCTATAATTGCAGATAGACTTATATTCCCAACTTATGCTTATAAGTATACGCAATCAGCTATCAATAAATCAATTGCTACTAATAAAGAAATAGTTGATTTATTATCTAAAAAAGATATATCTGTTGAAACATTTGCTAAAAATGTACAACCTTTAATAATTAGAAATACATGGCTTAATAAATATATAGCTTACAACAATACTACTTTAAATTCTAAAGATGTGGATGAATTTATTTATAATCAAAATATTTTTATAAATGATGTAATAGCTTTCGAAAGTTTACTTTACACTCATGATAAAAATTCAATTGATAAAGCTAGTTTAGAAAAAGATTTTAATTATATTATAAATAATAACTTATCTAATGACGATGTTGTTAGACTTATGGATGCAAAAGATTGTCATTTTAATAAACTTATTTTAAATAATTTTATCAATATTAAAAATAATTTATCTCATTCAAATAATTTAAGTAATAATGCTATTAAATCAATTTAATTAAAAATAAAGAGGTTATTATTATGATTAAATCATATATAATCCCTTTTTTCAGAGCGTAGACAAAGCCTACGCTCTTTTATTTTTTAATACACTTTATTAGTTTATAAATAAAAAAATAATAGATAAAATATCAGATTTTTATCTATTATTTTTATATTGTAATTATATTATTCCTTGGCTCATCATTGCATCTGCTACTTTTTAGCAACGGATTTATCCGCAGCGGCAGCAAAGATATATCGTTGGCGATCTTTATTAATACATTAACCTAATTATAAAATTAAGCTACTATACTATCCCTTGACTTACCATAGCATCTGCTACTTTTAAGAATCCTGCTATATTGGCTCCAATTACATAATTTCCTGGAGCTCCATAGTTTTCAGCTGCATCTTTAGATACTTTAAATATATTTTTCATTATTATCTGTAATTTTTCATCTACTTCTTCAAACGTCCAAGATAACCTCATACTATTTTGAGACATTTCAAGTGCTGAAGTTGCAACTCCACCTGCATTTGCAGCCTTGGCTGGAGCTACTAATAATCCTTTTTCTAAGAAATATTTTACAGCTTCGTTTGTACAAGGCATGTTAGCACCTTCTCCTATTACTGTAGTTCCATTTTCCCTTCTGACCTTCAAAATACTGAGCTCCCTCTTTTCTAGCTATATATTCTTTTATTCTATTTCTTTCTACTTCTTTTATTTGTTTAACTATACTTAAATCTATTCCATTTTCATCTACTATATATCCAGATGAGTCACACATTGCAACTACTTTAGCTCCATAGTCTATAGCTTTCTCAGCTGCATATATTGCAACATTACCAGAGCCTGAAATTACAACTCTCTTATTTTCAAAACTTTGGCCATGATAATTTAACATTTCATTTACAAAATATATAACGCCAAATCCTGTAGCTTCTTTTCTAGCTAAAGACCCACCATAAGCTAATCCTTTGCCGGTTAAGACACCAGCATCATAAGAATTTCTTAATCTTTTATATTGTCCAAATAAATATCCTATTTCCCTTGCTCCAACACCTATGTCTCCAGCTGGAACATCTAAGTTTGGACCTATATGTCTACATAATTCAGTCATAAAGCTTTGACAGAATCTCATTATTTCATTATCTGACTTTCCTTTAGGGTTAAAATCTGAACCACCTTTACCACCACCTATAGGTAAACCTGTCAAAGAATTTTTAAATATTTGCTCAAATCCTAGAAACTTTATTATGCTTAAGTTAACTGATGGATGAAATCTAAGTCCACCTTTGTATGGTCCTATAGCATTGTTAAATTGTACTCGAAACCCTCTGTTAACTTGAACATTTCCATTATCATCTACCCAAGGAACTCTAAACATTATTTGTCTATCAGGTTCAACTATTCTCCCTAATATATTTTGCTTTATATACTCTGGATGCTTAACTAATACAGGTTCTAATGAATGTAGTACTTCTTCTATTGTTTGGTGAAATTCACTCTCACCTATATTTCTAGCCTTTACTTGATTTATAATTTTCTCTATAGTTTCTTTAGCTTGTGCTTCAATAGTGTTTCCTAATACATCTTTATTTTCAAATCCCATTTTAATAGCCCCCTTTTATATAAAAGCACCTTTCAAGTAAATTCTATTATTTCTTAAAAACATTTTTAATATGTTTTTATTAAAATTTATTTAAATCTTCCTATTAAAGCTTTTCTATATTTAAATAAATTTTTTTGAAAAATACCTTATTTAAATAAGTATTATTTACTTTATTTTATAATTAGTTTATGCATTTACCTATATTACTTAATCATAATATAAAATATTTTTTTATTATTTAAATAGATTTTTTAAACATATCTATTTCAGTAATTCTTCTATTTATAGTTGTTTCTATTGTAATTATTGTAAAATTATTCATATACTATATAATTTCTAAATATATAAAAATAGGATAAAGCTAACGCTTTATCCTATTTCTGTCATTTCTCCGTTAATTGCAAAGATTATCATTTCGCATATATTAGTTATATGATCTCCTATTCTTTCAAGATATCTTCCTATAAATAAAAGATTTACACCTTGATTTATAGTCTGAGGATTCGCATTCATTACTCTTAAACAATCCTCTTGTACTCTATTATATAAACTATCTATTTTATCATCCTGTAAAGCTATCTCTCTAGCTAAATCTTCATTTTCATTTTCTAAGGATTCTTTTACTTCTAAAATCATCTTTTTACATTCTTCATACATCTTAGGTATATCGATTAAATCTTTTATATATTCGTCTTGACATATCTTTATAGTTTCTTCTGCTATATTTACTGCATAATCACCTATACGCTCTAATTCTAGTGCTATAAATCCTAATGCATATATATATCTTAAATCTCTAGCCATTGGCTGCTTTAATACTAACAGTTCAATACTTCTATCTCTTATATATTCTCTTAATTCATCTATTTTATCATCTTGTTTTATTACTTTTTTACATCCTTCAATGTCTTGTTTTAACATACACTCAACTGATAAATCTAGTATACTAACACATTCTTCTATCATATTTATAGTATATTGTTTTAAAGTGTCTATACTCAGTCCTAAATTTGTATTCAGCATATTGCCCCCTTTAACTCATTTAATTTATAATTGTTATCATTCAAATTTTATCCAAATCTTCCTGTTATATAATCTTCCGTTCTCTTATCCTTAGGAGCAGTAAACATATCTTTTGTTTCACTATATTCTACTAATACTCCATTTAGGAAAAATGCAGTATCATCAGATATACGAGCAGCTTGTTGCATATTGTGAGTTACTATTACAATAGTATAATCTTTTTTTAGCTCTTCTATTAATTCCTCAACTTTAGATGTTGAAATTGGGTCTAGAGCAGATGTAGGTTCATCCATTAATATTACTTCTGGTTTCATAGCTATAGCTCTTGCTATACATATACGTTGCTGTTGTCCTCCAGATAATCCAAGTGCAGATGTTTTTAATCTATCCTTTACTTCATCCCATATAGCTGCACCTCTTAGACTTTCTTCAACTATTTTATCTAAAATTTTCTTATCTCTTATACCATGTATACGAGGGCCATAAGCTATATTATCATATATACTCATTGGAAATGGATTTGGCTTTTGAAATACCATCCCTACTTTAGTACGTAATTTTATAACATCTTCAGTTTGATATATATCTTCGCCATCAACCTCAATTTTCCCTTTTATTGTTACATTTTCTATTAAATCATTCATTCTATTTAATGTTCTTAAAAAAGTTGACTTTCCACATCCAGAAGGACCTATTAAAGCTGTAACTTTATTTTCTTTTATATCTATATTTATATCTTTTAATGCTTGATTATCTCCATAGAATAAATCTAAATTCTTTATACTTAATTTAACATTATCTAAACTCATATTTACACCTCGTAAAATCTTCTTTAATAATTTGCTTTATTTAATTTCTTTGCTACAAACTTAGCAACTGTATTTAAAAATAACACTATAAATATTAAAACAATACCTATACTAGCAGCTGATGCTATATCTCCTTTCTCTTTAGTTAAAAGATATGCATGTACAGTTAAGTTTCTAGCACTATCAAATATACCTCCTGGCATTTGTGCTACTGTACCAGATGTTAATAATATTGCAGCTGACTCTCCAACTACACGCCCTACTGATAAAATTACACCCGATAATATTCCTGGTATTGCACTTGGTAATACTACTTTGTATAATGTTTGGAATTTAGTTGAACCTAAGGCTAAAGATGCTTCTCTGTATCCATCTTGAACTGTTTTTAAAGCTTCTTCTGTTGTTCTTATTATTACTGGTAATATTATTATCGCTACGGTAAGAGCTCCTGATAATATTGAATATTTTAAATTTAAAACTACTACGAAGAATATTCCACCAAACAATCCGTATATTATAGATGGTATCCCTGCTAAACTTTCTGTAGCAAATCTTATTGCGTTTACTACTTTTCCTTTTTTAGCATATTCTTGTAAGTATATAGCAGATAAAATTCCTATAGGTGTAGCTATTGCTATAGAAAGTATAACTGTATATACGGTTGTAACTATCATTGGAAGTATTCCTCCACTTCCATCTGCTGAATAATCACTAGTTAAGAATGATAGATTTACTCCACCAATTCCTTTTATAAATATATACCCTACAATTACTACAAGCATTGATACAGTGAAAAATGCTGATAGATAAATTAATGACTTTAATAAATTTTCTTTTAACTTTCTCATATTAATTTCCCGCCTTGTTTGAAAGTTTATTTAATACTAAATTTAATATTAGTATGAACGTAAATAACACAACACCTGTTGCAAATAGCATTTCTTGATGAGTTCCAAATGCGTATCCCATCTCTAACGCTATATTAGTCGTAAGTGGTCTTACACTATCCATTAATGATGATGGCATAACTGGTGAATTTCCTGCTACAAGTATAACTGCCATTGTTTCACCTAAAGCCCTACCAATTCCTAATACTATAGCTGCTAAAATTCCTGACTTAGCTGCTGGTAATACAACTTTAAATATTGTTTCTATCTTAGATGCTCCAAGTGCTAAAGAACCTTCTTTATAAGCCTTTGGAACTGCTCTTATTGCTGTTTCTGATACTGATATTATTGTTGGTAACATCATTATCGATAAAACTATTATTACAGCAAGTAAACTTTGTCCCTTTGGTAAATTAAATATATTTTGTATATTAGGCACTATAACTGCTAATCCAAATATTCCGTATAATACTGATGGTATACCTGCTAATAATTCAACTGCTGGTGATATAATTTTCGCTACCTTCTTTGGAGCAACTTCAGCTATAAATACTGCTGTTAATATTCCAATTGGAACCCCTATTATAAGTGCTCCTACTGTAGCAACTATTGATGCTACAACCATCGTTGCTATACCAAATTTATCACTTCCTGGCAACCAATCGCTTCCAGTAAAGAAATCTATGAAAGAATATCCCTTGAATATAAATGGTGTTAATCCTTTATAAAATACAAATCCGATTATTAACAGTAAGCTTAAAACTGCTATTAATGAACTTATAAAGAATATATTCTTTGATACTTTCTCTAAAATGTATTTATTTTTATTCCTATTGTATATATTCTCAATTTCTGTTGATTGAGTTTTTTCCAACATAAATCAATCTCTCCTTTAAATTAATTCTATTAATTTTCTATAATTAAATAATAACTTTTAAAAGTTAAATCTATATTAGGTTTATGTTAGATTTATGTTATAAAGTTAAGTTTATGTTAAGTTTTTAATCCAATTGAATGAGTATATTACAAACGATAAAATGTAAATTACTTTAAATATAAAAAAGTACTATACAATATTAATTGCATAGTACTTTATGTATATTAGTTTACACTTATAAATCCATTTTCTTCTACTACATTTTGTCCTTCTTCACTTAATATGAAATCTATGAAATTTTTACCTTGTTCAGTTATTACATCTTCTTTATTAGCAAATAAGAATGGTCTCGCTATAGCATAGCTATCATTTTTTACATTTTCAGCATTTAATTCAACACCATCTATAGTTAATGCATTTACATTTTCATCAACATATCCAAAAGAAATATATCCTATTGCATTTTCATTTCCTTCAACTATTGATTTTATATTTCCTGAACCATCACTTATTTGAGCATCCTTAGTTAATTCTTCTGATTCGAATCCAACATTTTCTTGGAATCCATCACGAGTTCCAGAACCATCTTCTCTAGATACAACTACTATAGGAGCATCATTTCCTCCAACTTCTTTCCAGTTAGTTATTTTTCCTGTATATATGTCTTTTACTTGCTCTAAAGTTAAATCTTTTACTGTATTATTTTTATTAGTTATAACAGCTATTCCATCTATAGCTATTTGAGTTTCTTTTAATCCTGCTGCCTTTTCTTCATCTTTTAAATCTCTTGATGCCATACCTATTTGTGAAGTTCCATCTATAGCATTTTTTATACCTGCTGAAGAACCTATTTGTTGAACTTCTATACTTACACCTTCATTTTTAGCTTCAAAATCTTCTCCTAATATTTCAACTACTGGTCCTACTGATGTTGACCCTGATATTGTAATCTTGTTTGAATTTGAACTATCTGATGAACCACATCCTACCGCTAATGATCCCATTAATATAGTCCCTATTAAAAGTGTTGCTACTCTCTTATTTAACATTTTAAATTCCTCCAATTAATTTTAAATTTATTTCAAGTTTTTTAATTTCTTATTCTTATGCTTTAATATTACAATTATTTTGTTAAGTAATTATTATGAATTGGTTAAGTAAATGTAAATAATGTTAAATCTATGTAAACAAAAATTCGCTTCGCTCATTTCGCCAACGATATATCCTTGCTCACGCTACGGATACATCCGTTGCTCAAAAACATAATTTCATTGTAAGAAAAAAGATGCCTTATATAAGACATCTTTCATTTATCTAATATTCTTTTTCTAATTTATCTACTAATTCTTTAAATACTTCTAATGCTTTATCCACAGATTCTTTCTTTTCCATATCAACACCAGCTGCTTTTAATTGATTAAGTGGATAATCAGAACCTCCACTCTTTAAAAATTCTATATATTTATCAACAGCTACTTTACCTTCTGTTAATATCTTTTGACTTAATGCACTTGCTGCAGAGAATCCTGTAGCATACTTATACACATAGAAATTTGAATAGAAATGAGGTATTCTAGCCCATTCTAGTGCAATTTGTTCATCAACTACAGTTGAATTTCCATAGTATTTTTTATTTAAATCATAGTATATATCGTTAAATTCTTTAGCTGTTAGAGGATTTCCGTCCTCTACACTAACATGAGTTAATTTTTCAAACTCAGCAAACATTGTTTGTCTATATACAGTTGTTCTAAACTGCTCTAAGTAATAATTTAGAAGATATACTCTTTCTTCTTTTGAATCTGCTTTTTCTAATAAATAATTTATTAAAAGCAATTCATTTAATGTAGATGCAACTTCGGCTACAAATATTTTATAACCTGAATATAGATAAGGCTGAGTTTTCTTAGAATAATAACTGTGCATAGAATGTCCTAACTCATGTATTAATGTAAATAAAGAGTTTAGGTCGTCCTTATAATTCATTAATATATAAGGATGTGAATCATAACTTCCCCAAGAATAAGCTCCACCTTGTTTTCCTTCATTTTCGTAAACATCTATCCAATTTTCTTCAAAAGCTCTTTTTATTAATCCTAAATACTCTTCACCTAAAGGTTTTAATGCATTTAGTACTATTTCTTGTGCTTCTTCATAAGGTATTTTCATATCAAAGCTTTCAGTTAAAGGAACATACAAGTCATACATATGTATATCCTCTAATCCTAAAAACTTCTTTTTGATATCTACATATCTATTTAATGTATCTAAATTTTCATCAACTGCTTTTATAAGGTTGTTGTAAACATCAACGCTTATATCATCTTGGAATAAAGATGCGTATAAAGCAGATTCATATTTTCTAGTTTTAGAATAGAATATTTCTGACTTTATACCTCCATATAGCATAGATGCAAAAGTATTTTTATACTTGTCATATGTTTTATACATTGCATCAAAAGCATTTTTTCTAACTTTATTATTTTTACTTTTTAAGAATGTTGAAAAATTAGAGTGAGTAAGTTTAACCATTTCTCCATCTTCATTTTCTATTTTTGGAAAATCCATATCAGCATAAGATAACATATCATAAGCATTTTCTGGAACTGATGTTAAATCTGAAACTGCGGCTAATATTTCCTCTTCCTTTTCTGATAATGTATGTGGTTTTTCTCTTAATATCTCCTCTATATATTTTTTATAGAATGATAGCTTTTCATCTTCTAAATATTCTTTAAGTTTAGATTCATCTATGGCTATTATTTCTGGAACCATATATGATGATGCTGTAGATAGCTCTGTAGATAACATATCTGTTTTAGTTGCCATCGCTTGGTTTTCATTTATTCTAGTATCTTCATGTTGTTTCATATGTGTATACACATATAAATTTTGTAATAGTTGTGAAGCTTTTTCATATATATTAAGCGCTTCATACATATTTTCTTTACTTTGTGATAATTTACCCTTGTACTCTTTTATTTCATTTATATAGGATTTTATCTTTGATATATCTTTATCAATAGATTCTTGGCTTGAATACATTAAATCTATTTTCCATTTATATTTATCATCTATATCTTTTCTATCTATTCCCATATTCTCACTCCTTATCGACAATTTTATAATACAGCTACTAATATAGCTCCTTCTGCTGTAAATGTTCCCATTATAGGGCCTATACTAGCAATTAATACTTCCTTAAAGTTTGAATCTTCTTCTATTATAGATTTTATTTTATGTGCTTTTTCAGGACAATTTGCATGAGCTATTATAATAGTTTTTTCTTTCTCATCATTTACATGAGATTTTACATAGTCTAGAGCTTTCTTTATACTATTTACTCCACCTCTAGCCTTATCTATAGGTTTAACTAAACCTTCATCTATTCTAATTATTACTTTTAAGTTTAGTGCATTCATTACTTTTCCTGCTAAAGGATTTACTCTACCACCTTTTATTGCATTCTCTAAAGTATCTAGTGCACCAAAGAATATAATGTCCTTTTTATATTTTTCTATTTCATTTAATATTTCATCCATAGTTTTTCCTTGTTCTATCAGTTCATTACATTTTAGCATCATTAATGCAACACCTATAGAACCACTTTGTGTATCGATTACTTCAATTCTTTTTTCAGGATGTTCTTCTAAATACATAGTTTTAGCTAATACCGCATTACTATGTGTTCCTGAAAGCTTAGATGTTAAAGTAAATACTAATATTTCATCTTCTTCACATTTATAAGCTTCTATAAATCTATCTGGTGAGGGACTTGATGTTTTAGGTAATTCTTTAGATACTTTCATTTTTTCATAAAAAGTTTTATCATCAATTTCTACTCCACCTATATAACTTTCTTCACCAAAGCAAACATTTATACCTATAATACCAAGATTTACCCTTTCAATAACTTCTTTAGGTAAATCACATGATCCGTCTGTTATAATTTTTATATGTCTTTTCATTTGTGCACCTCTACTTTAATTATGACTATATCTTATTTTATATTATTTTAATGTAAATAATCTACACTTATTATATTTTTTGAATTATTTAGTTCATTTACAAGTTCATCTAGTATTATTCTTCTATCATATACTATAAAAAAACTTAACTTCCAATATATATCTTCTACATTTTCTATATCTATATTTTTAACACTAATTTGAGATTTTTGAAATATATTATATAACATAGTTATAACATTTATATTATCTACCTTTACACTAAATATAGTTTGCTTTTTCTTAAAAATTATTTTATCAATTTTTTTTAAAATATAAAGAGTTATCATTACCAGTGACCATGCACAAATACTTAGTACATAGTATCCATATCCTACTGCTATACCTATGCAAGCTGTAGCCCAAATCCCTGCTGCTGTAGTTAATCCTCTTATACCATTTGATGTTTTCAAAATTGCTCCAGCTCCTAAAAAACCAATACCTGATAATACCTGGGCTGTTAATCTAGCTGGATCAATACTAGCTTGTGAACTATACTGAACAAATAATGATAATGATGTTATAGCTGTTATACATGAGCCTACAGCTACTAATATATGAGTTCTAAATCCTGCAAATTGATGTGATTTTTCTCTTTCTAATCCAGTCAATCCTCCTATAATTAAAGCAATTATTAATCTTATTATTATAGCACCATTACTTATAATAATAATTACCTCCTATCTATTTATATAATCCTCTTTAGTAAAGAAGTATTTAATATAAAATTTATATGCTTGAATAAATAATATATGACTAGTCTCAGTTACTTTTTAAAAACCTGCAAATATATTTTAAAATTGTAATTTGAATAAAAAAAAGTCCACTAATGTGGACTATTTACTCGTTAAAGCCATGTATTTATTTATTAATATATCGATTTTACTACTTGATTCTAATAATTCATCTCTAAAAATTTCTGGATATTCCATATATGCATATATCTGTTCCCTCAATGCATCTATTTCTTGTTTTAACATCTCTAATTCACTATTCACCATATAATCACCACGGTCACCAATTTATCTCTTTCTTTGTTTATATAATAACAAATTTTTACATACTATGTCAATAATCTTAACTATAAAATGAAGTCTTATAAAATATGATTTTATTTTATAAATCCAATACATTTATATACTTTGACTCATTTGTTAAGTACTTGTCCTTAATTGACAGTTAAATTTATTATTGTTATAATATTTTTGATAATGAATTTCATTAGGAGGTATCACTCATGACTGTTTGTGATTTAAAAGTAGGCCAAAAAGGAATCATTGATAATATATATGGAAATGAAAAATTAGTTAAGAGATTATTAGCTTTAGGATGTATAAGTAATACAGAAATAGAAGTTAAGAAAATTGCCCCATTAGGAGATCCAATTGTAGTTAGATTTAGAGGCTTTGATCTTGCTCTTAGAAAATCTGATGCTAAGAATATATCACTAAAGTAAGACAGGAGGCTATATAATGATTAATGTTGCTTTATTTGGTAACCCAAATGTCGGTAAAACTACAGTTTTTAACTTACTTACCGGTTCAAACCAATATGTAGGTAACTGGCCTGGTGTTACTATCGATAAAAAAGAAGGTTTTTTAGGTAAGGACATAAAGATAGTCGACTTACCTGGTATATATGCTATGGATACTTTCTCTAATGAAGAAAAAGTATCAAAAGAATTTTTGGAAACTGGAGATGTGGATGTTATAGTTAACATTGTAGATGCATCCAATTTATCTAGAAACCTTTATCTAACAACTCAGCTTATAGAATTTAATAAGCCCATTGTTATTTTGCTTAACATGTTAGATGTAGCAGAATCTAAAGGTATATATATCGATTCTGATAATCTTTCAAAGGAACTTGGAGTTACTGTAGTTCCTATAATAGCTAAGAAAAAAAATGGAGTAGATAAAATATCTTTAGCTATAAAAAATTCAGTAAATAAAACTGTAAATTATGATATAAATTTTGGAAATGAAGTTCAAACATATAAAAAATTAGAAGATATATTATCTAGATGCACAAAGATTAATTCAGATAAAAAAATATCTATAAGTGATAAAATAGATAATATAGTTTTAAACCCAATTTTAGCGTATCCTATTTTTATAGGTGCACTATTACTATTATTTAAATTTACATTTGATTGGGTTGGAGGACCTTTACAAGAAGGTTTAGGTACTTTAATAGAGACATATATATCATCTCCAATTAATGATATGCTAGTAAATTCTAGTCCTTGGTTTAGATCACTTATTGTTGATGGTATATTAGGTGGTGTTTGCGGTACTTTACCATTTTTCCCATTAATATTCACATTATTTTTTGGTATATCATTATTTGAAGATAGCGGTTATATGTCTAGAGCTGCTTTCTTAATGGATAATATAATGAGAAAAGTAGGTCTATCTGGTAAAGCATTCATACCTATGGTTATGGGGCTTGGTTGTTCGTCTCCAGCTATAATGGCTACTAGAACTTTAGAAAGTGAAAAAGATAGAAAAATAACCGCACTTATTTCACCACTTATGACTTGTGGTGCTAAGTTACCTATATATGCAGTTTTTGTTGCTATATTTTTCCCAAAAAATGCTGCACTTGTTACTACATCTTTATATTTACTTGGAATTGTAGTAGCTATATTAGTTGCTCTAGTTTTAAATAGAACATCATTTAAAAATGATATAGAACCATTTATACTAGAATTGCCTGAATATAAATTACCTACATTAAGTGCATTACTAAAAAATACTTGGAATAAGTCTAAAGGATTTTTAATAAGAGTTGTAACTGTAATGTTTGCAATGTCAGTTGCTATATGGTTATTATCATCATTTAACTTTAACGGTTTTACAGAAAATATGAATGATAGTTTCTTAGCATACTTAGGTAAGCTTATAGCACCTTTATTTGCACCTTTAGGATTCGGTGACTGGAGAGCTTCAGTTTCTATATTAACTGGTCTTGGTGCCAAAGAAATAGTTATATCTACTATGGAAGTACTTTACGGTAATTTAGATAAAGTTTTACCAACAGTATTTACTGGAGTTACAGCGTATGGTTTCTTAGTATTTAGTGCATTATATACTCCATGTATAGCAGCACTTGCTACTATGAGAAAAGAATACGGAAATAAAATGATGTTTACATCACTTATATATCAATTCGTTCTTGCTTGGATAGGAGCATTTATAGTCAGAATTATAGGTGGAGCTATATTCTCTCATAGTCCTGCTTCTTTAACTGAATTTGTTATAGCAGGTATAATATTATTAGCTTCTACAATTATACTTTTAAGAATGTTTAATAAAAAATCATCTGGTTGTAGTAGCTGCTCTAGCTGTAGTAGCAAAGGTAATTGTTCTATTCAAGTAGAAGAGAAATCTAAAGATGCACAATAATAATTTTTACTATTATCTAAATTAAGCAATATATAACCTTCATATAAAAAATAAAGAGCTCATCTATTGATTATTTTAATCTTATAGATGAGCTCTTATTTTATTTATTAAAATTTAATATCTACTGTTACTTCTTTTCCACTTCTATTTACAGTTACCTTAGTACTTTGACCAGATTTATATTTATATAAAACTTTATTAAGGTCTGTCATAGTTGGAGTTTCATCATTCCCCACCTTAACTATTACATCACCTGCTTGTATACCTGATTTTTGAGCTGGTGTATCTGATACAACTTCAACTATATATACACCTTCATCTGCTGCTAAATCAGTTCCTGTTGATGATTCAAATGTAGTTACATCTATACCTTTTATACCTAAAGTAACTTTTTCAAAGTTTCCTGATTTTATAACTTGTTCTATTATGGGTTTTGCTGTATTTATAGGTATAGAAAATCCTATACCTTCAGCTGAAGATACCTTAGCTGAGTTTATACCTATTACTTGACCTTTTTCATTTAATAGTGGTCCACCACTATTTCCTGGATTTATACTTGCATCAGTTTGCATAAGTCCTGTCATAGTTTCTTTTTCTGTTTGAATTGTTCTATCTAATCCACTTATTATACCTTGTGTAACAGATTTTTGGAATTCAAGACCAAGTGGATTTCCTATTGCTATTGCTATATCTCCTACTCTTACCTGATCACTATCACCTAATTCAGCAGCTGTTAGGCCTGTTTTATCCACCTTAACCATCGCTAAATCTAATTTTGCATCATTCCATAAAACTTTACCTTGTGTAGTACTACCATCATTGAATAATACTTTAACATCTACAGCTTGACCATCTGATACAACATGTGAATTTGTAAGTATATAACCTTTTGAATCAACTATAACACCTGTTCCTACACCTTCTGATTGAGTTGGTATAGCAAATATATTATTATTACTTATAGTTGTTGTCGTTATCCCTACAACAGAAGGCATTGCTTTATCACTAACCGCATGATATATATTTTGACTTTTTCCACTGTCATTTACTACAATTTCCTTTGAAACTGAATTTTGATTAGTATCTCCTATATTATTTTTCATAACTACTATTGTAAGTAAACTAGTAAGTACACTTGTTATTATGCATACAAGCACTGTTAAACCAATTCCTCTTTTATTTGACATAAATACCCTCCTAATAAATTTAATTAACTTAAATATTATTACTTATTATTTACAATATCTATTGTTTGATAACAATAAATATTATAAATGATTTTTCCTTAACTAATAGATATTTAATCTTAGTATATATTGATATGTATATTAAGTACTACTTTCTCAATCTATTAGTAAACTCTTTTTCTAATTTTATCAAATTTCATCTTTCAGCTTTATATTTATATTAATAATAACATAATAAATATTACACAAATAAAAAATGAAACCACCAACTAGATATATTATCTTATTGATGATTTCATTATATTACGTTATTCTTAACTTAACCTTAACTACTAAAGTCTTTTTTCTAATTCTTCTTTTTCCTTTTCAAATCCTGGTTTACCTAATAAAGCAAACATGTTTTTCTTATATGCTTCAACACCTGGTTGATCAAATGGATTAACACCTAATATATATCCACTTAATGCACAAGCTTTTTCAAAGAAGTATACTAAGTATCCAAAGTTATATTCATCTAATTTTGGAATATTAACTATTAAGTTTGGAACATTACCATCTGTATGTGCTAATAAAGTTCCTTGGAATGCCTTCTTATTAACAAAATCTACAGTTTTTCCAGCTAAATAGTTTAATCCATCTAAATCCACATCAACTTCATCTATTGTTATTTCTCTCTTAGCATTTTCTACATTTAAAACTGTTTCAAATAATATTCTCTTACCTTCTTGTATATATTGACCCATAGAATGTAAATCTGTTGAGAAGTCTACAGCTGCTGGGAATATACCTTTATTATCTTTTCCTTCACTTTCACCATATAACTGCTTCCACCATTCTCCCACGTAATGTAATTGAGGTTCATAGTTTACTAATAATTCTATATCTTTTCCTTTTCTATGTAATACATTTCTAACTACTGCATACTGATAACTATCATTAGTCTTTAAATCTGATGATTTAAATTCTTCACAAGCATCAGCTGCACCTTGCATCATCGCATCTATATCTAAACCTGCGCAAGCTATAGGTAGTAATCCTACTGGTGTTAACACAGAAAAACGTCCACCTACATCATCAGGTATTATGAATGTTTCATATCCTTCTTCATCTGCTAATTTTCTAAGTGCACCTTTTGATGAATCTGTAGTTGCATATATTCTTTTACTTGCTTCTTCTTTTCCATATTTCTTTTCTAAAAATTCTTTAAATATTCTAAATGCAATTGCAGGCTCAGTTGTTGTTCCTGATTTTGATATAACATTTATAGATACATCTTTGTCTTTTATTACATCTAATAAATCCATCATATATGTAGAGCTTATATTCTGTCCTACAAAGTATATTTCTGGAGATTTTCTATCTTCTTTTGATAAGTTGTTTCTAAATGAATGGCTTGCCATTTCTATAGCAGCTCTTGCACCTAAGTAAGATCCCCCTATACCTATAACTAAAAGTACATCTGAATCAGATTTTACTTTTTCTGCTGCTTTCTTTATTCTAGAAAACTCTTCTTTATTATAGTTCTTTGGTAGGTCTACCCATCCTAAAAAATCATTTCCTAACCCTGTTTTTTCATGAATCATTTTATGAGCTTGATCTACATAAGATTGCATACAATCTATTTCATGCTGTTTTATAAAACCTATTACTTTACTATAATCAAATTTAACACTTCCCATAATTCTACCTCTCTCCTTCTTTAAGTATAAGAAAATTATAACATAAATTTCCATTATAATTAATCCTAAAATTAAATCGATTTCTTTAATTAATTTATTTTTATAAAGTGTATATTATTGTTTAATAATTACTTTTATAAAAAATTAATTATCTTAAAATCAAATACCCTTATTTATATTTGACTAATAACATATTTATCAAACATAAATAAAAAATTCGCTTCGCTCATGTCGCCAACGACTTCGTCCGTTGCTCAAAATCTTTTTTACGCTCAAAAACAATTTATTCATATTACTTACATTCAGAAGTTATCCACATTTTTTAAAGTATTATAATATCCTTAAGCATAAAAAAGTTGTCCAAAATAAGACAACTTTTTTATTCTATAACTATTTATTTACTATTCTTCCTGCAATAACTTGCTGTGCTATATTAACAGCATGATCTGATACTCTTTCTAAGTTAGATATTATATCTAAATATATAACTCCACTTTCTATACTACATGAACTACTGTTTAATCTATTCATATGGTTTGCTCTGCATGATTTTTCCATCATATCTACTTGCTCTTCCATCTTTATAACCTTACAAGCTAACTCAACATTTGATGTTCTCATAGCTTCTAATGCATATGTGTAAGTAGATACAACTTTATTATACATATCTTTAAGCTCACCTATACCTACATCTGAGAAAGATATTTCTAAATCTACTATATCTTTTGCTAATTCAGCTATATTCTCAGCATGATCTCCTATTCTTTCTATATCATTAACTGTGTTGAATAGAGCATCTACTGTCTCTCTTGAGTCTTCGTTTAACGAAGCCTTAGATAATTTAAGTAAGTAGTTTAATATTGATTTTTGTAATTCATTTATAAGTTTTTCTCTTTTAAATGATAATTCTATCTTTTCTTTAGATTTATCTACAATTCCATCCATTGCTGCATTTAAGCTTTCTTTAGATTTTTCACCCATTCTTAGAGTTTCTTTTATTATATTAGCTAATGCTATTGATGGAGTTTCTATCATTCTATCATCTATATATTTAACAACTTTGTCATCATCGTCTTGCTCACCTTTAGTTTCAGGAACTAACTTTAATGCTAATTTAACTATTAATTTATTAAATGGTAATAATACTATAACATTTAATATGTTGAATAGTGTATGTGCATTTGCTATTTGTCTAGCTGCATCTGTTGGATCTATAGCAGTAACTATAGCTACTATAGGTTTGCTTAATATAAACATAAATATCATAGATCCTAACACATTAAAAGTTAAATGCATTATAGCTGCTCTTCTTGCATTTCTACTTGCACCTATACTAGAAATTAATGAAGTTACACATGTACCTATATTCTCACCATATAGTATTGGTAAAGCTGCTGTTATAGGTATTAATCCTTGAGAAGCAAGGGCTATTAACATACCCATTGAAGCACTTGAACTTTGTACTATAGCTGTTATAGCAAATCCCATTAATACTCCTAATATCGGATGATGCCCAAAGCTTAATAACATATCTGTAAATCCTTGATATCCTGCTAATGGCTTAACAGCTTCTTTCATGAAATCCATACCAGTGAATAATATACCAAATCCTATAAGTATTTCTGCTATATTCTTATGTTTTGGTTTATTAGAGAACATATATATAACTATACCTATCCCTAACGCTACTGGCGCAAGGAAATCAACATCTAGTGATACTAACTGAGCTGTTATAGTTGTACCTATATTAGCACCCATTATAACACCTATTGCTTGAGTTAAACTCATTATTCCTGCGTTAACAAATCCAACTACCATTACTGTAGTAGCACTACTACTTTGTATTACCATAGTAACTACCATACCAACTAAAACACCCATTATTACGTTACTAGTAAGTAGTTCTATTATTCTTTTAAGCTTTGACCCTGCTGACTTTTGAAGTCCATCTCCCATAAGGTTCATACCATATAAGAATAGACCAAGACCTCCCATAATTCCTATTGCTATATCCAACTTCCTTATTCCTCCTTGATATGTGATGATTAACTTATTAATATTTATTCCTATTGTATTTTAACAAAATTTTTACAAATTTTGTGTTAAGATTATGTTAAATATTATAAATATATTAAAATCATGTAAAACACAAGTAAAATCTATATTTATAAGCTAGAATATTTCTCTATAATCTTCTCCGCACACTTTATTCCATCTACTGCTGCTGTAACAATTCCACCTGCATATCCAGCACCTTCTCCACAAGGATATAAATTTTTAGTATTTATAGACTGTAAAGTCTCTTCATCTCTAACTATTCTTATCGGCGCTGATGATCTTGTTTCAACTCCTGTTAATACTGCATCATGCATTGCAAAGCCATTTAATTTATTGTCTAGTTTTTGTAAAGCTTCCTTCATAGTTGAAGTAACAAATTCAGGTAAGCATTCTCTTAAATCAACAAATGTATATCCTGGTTTATATGATGGTTCTACATTTCCTAAAGATATAGATACTTTGTCGTTTAGGAAATCTCCTACTAATTGAACTGGAGCATTGTAATTTTTACCACCTAATTCATAAGCAAGTCTTTCATATTTTTCTTGGAAATAAACTCCTGCAAGAGGATCTTCACTTCCAAAGTCAGAAGGTATAACATTTACTAGGAATGCACTATTTGCATTTACCTTATCCCTAGCATGCTCACTCATCCCATTTGTTACGACCTCAAATTCATTTGATGCAGATGCTATAACACTTCCTCCTGGGCACATACAGAAAGTATACGCTGTTCTAAGATTTGATGTGTGCTCTATTAATCTATAATCTGCAGCTCCAAGTCTTGGATGATTATAAAATTCTTTGTATTGAGATTTATTTATTAACTCTTGAGGATGTTCTATTCTAGCACCTATTGCAAATGGTTTTTGAATTATTGTAACTCCTCTATTGTAAAGCATTTTATAAGTATCTCTAGCACTATGACCTATAGCTAGTATAACAACTTCTGACTCTATAGTCTCATTGTTATTTACAACTACTCCCTTTATACTTCCATTTTCAGTTATTATATCTGTAACTAATGTATCGAATCTAACTTCTCCACCTAGTCTAATTATTTCATTTCTTATATTTTTAACTACATTTTTTAATATGTCTGTTCCAACATGAGGTTTATGAGAGTATAATATTTCTTCTGGCGAACCAAAATTAACTAACTCATCTAATACCTTTCTACATCTAATATCTTTTATTCTAGTTGTAAGCTTTCCATCAGAGAAAGTTCCAGCTCCACCTTCTCCAAATTGTACATTTGAATTATTTTTAAACTTTCTATTATTCCAAAAATCATTTATGTCATTTGTTCTATTATCTACATCGAGTCCTCTTTCAAGCATTATTGGATTAAATCCTCTTTGAGCTAGTACTAAAGCTGCAAATAAACCAGCTGGACCACTTCCTACTATTACAGGCCTATGTTTTAGCTTTTCACTTCCCATCTCAACACCTATATAATTACGTTGCTTTATTTCTACAACATCCTTTATAGAATTTTTTAAAATTTTATTCTCATTTTTAACTTCTACATCAACTGTATATACAAAGTCTATTCTTCCTCTTTTTCTTGCATCTATAGATTCTTTATATATAAAGTACTTTATAAGTTCATTTTCTTTTATTTTAAGTTTTTTTAGTATAAGCTTTTTTAATAAAGAAATATCTTCATCTATACCTAATTTTAAGTTTGATACTCTTAACATTTTTTTCTCCTTTATATAAATAATTTTTATTTTTTAGCAACATAAAAGCTAGGATATAAACCTAGCTTTCTATAAACATTAGCTCTATATTCTCTTTTTATATACCCATTCTAAATCTAGTCTATAAATATTTTTAAGTCAAAGAAAGTTACTATATATTTTTTAATTTATATCTTTGACTAAAGCTAATACTTCCATATCTAGAATCAATTTTCTTTATAAATCACAAATTTATGTTTTGCTTAAATCTATTTCTTATTATACTTATAGATTTTAAGTTTACATAAACCTTGATATACCGTTGTTATTTAATGACTATAAGACTTGTATATTAATCTTTTTTAGTTATAAGACCTCTTATAACCTTCATGTTATTGAATACTTTTTCTAAGAAGTTCTCAGCTTCTTCATTATCTAAAAGCGCTATTTCTAATTGTTCATCATTTGGTATGTTTTTAGATTCACAATATTGTTTAGCTATATCTATTAATTCATTCTTTTCATCTATATTTAAGTTGAACTCTTTATAATCTATTATTATGTATTGTTTAGTTTTTTGAGATGCTACTTCACTATACCCTATTTCTACATGATATATAACAGCATATAAGTTATTTGGATTTTCTTCTCCCTTGTATACAGGCACTGCTGGATTAGATTTTATAAAGTTTGTTGATACCGCTATTGCATTTCCTAAACTAAGACTCATAACTATACCTCTTTCTATTCTTTTTATATATCTACTATTTTATACATTATTCGCATATATTAAAACCTTTTTTTACGATTTTATAAAATTTAATTACAAAATAACGTTACTTTATTTAATATCTTTAAGGTTAATCTATTTCTAAACTATAATTTATTAAAATTTAAAAATAGATTAAATAAAAAAATTTAGGAATCATATTAAAATACAACTCCTAAATTCCATATTAAATATTAAGATATTTTTAAGTCTTTATATCTCTTTCCTAAAGTACTTGGGCTTATTTCATATTTTTTAGATATTTGAGCTTGTGTTATAACTTGTCCCGCAACCTTTTTTATATGATATTCTACAGCTGCAGCCCATCCATTTTCAGAACCTTTTACTTCTCCATTAGCTTCCTTGAACTCATTCCAGAAATCTATACAAGAATTTAAATATTCAGCTTCAACATTTTGTTTAAGTACTGTACACACTTTACAATCATCTTCAGTAACAGCCACTTCAGCTAATTTATCCATTTTCTCTTCTTTTTGCTTCTTTAAATAATCAGCTATACTTGGCTCTAATAATTGTTGCATGTATTTATATAGTATATGAGTATGATGTATTAAGAAAGTCTTCATATCTTTATATAAATCTTCATATTGACCAAATAAAGTTTTTATATCATTAACTATAACCTCTTTAACTGCATCTGATATACTTATAGTTATGTCTATTAATATGCTAGTGTCTTCAACATCTACTATTCTAGCTATCATAGAGCTTCCTACTTTGAAATCTGCTAATAGTTTTACATCTTCTGTATAAACTTCTCTTTCAGTTAAACAATCTTTTAATAATATTTTTCCGTCTAGTACTTCCTTAACTTCATAAACACTTACATATGATTCAAATAAGTTTCTTAATATTTTAACTTCATTTGTATTAACTTTATCTCTATTATCTTCATAGAAAGCAACTGTCATAACTTTTTTACTTTCCATTATATGATCTTGTATAAAGTAAGTATTGAAGAATCTATCAAACTTTGAGTTTAATGCTTCATCATCCACTATATAAAACATTTCTTTAGCTTTTTCATATTCTTCTTTAAACTTATCTTGTCTTGAATACTCATATATTCTAGTATATAATTCTGAATATTGTTTTTGAGCTGTACCAACTTTTCTACCCGCTCTGTCTACTACAACATCTTTATTTAAACAACATCTTTTATATTTTTTGCCACTTCCACAGGGGCATAACTCGTTTCTCCCTAGCAATGTGAGTTTCACTCCTTTGTTTTTAATTTAAAAGTACAATTTATTATTATACCATTTTTTATTAAATGATTCTATATTTATCATATTATTTTCTTATTTTTATGTATAGTGTTAAGTTTTGGCATAATGTTTCGTTCTACTTCAATTATAAACTTTCTATGCTAAGATATTATAATCCTCTTTGTTTTTTTCAGTAAATTAATATAAATTGTGATTAAATTTGTCATAGTTTTTTATAATTACTATATTTAGCGGATTATTTTTTATTAATTGACACTAATTATTGATATATTTCTAATTTATTATTCTAAACTACTATCTTCATTTTTGTCATTTGATATCTCTTCATTTTTTAGTTTAGGATAAAATATAACCTCACCTTCGTTCCCTAAGTCACATAATACTCTTAACTCTTCATTTTTCTTTCCATCTTCTTCTACCTCAACAATTTTAATAACAAACTCTTTATTTTGACTTTGAGATTTTGGTATAGAATTTATATATCCTTCTTTTTTTAGTTCATCTATACTAATAGTTTTATTATTTACATCTATATTTGGATTTTCTAATAAATATAAATTAGCTGCTGTTGCTAGATTAGCTGCAGCTGCATAATCAGCATTTTTTCTTGATGTTTCTTGTACATTTCCAAATTTCATAAATCCTATTCCCGATAAAATTCCTAGTATAGTGACTACTATAACCATCTCTACTAACGTAAATCCTGCTCTTTTTTTCTTTTGTAAACTTTTAAATTTCATATAACTTCTCCTTAAAATATTTAATTTTTATATTATTGGATTGAATTTATTGCATCAAACATCGGTATAACCATAGCAATTATAAACAATCCTATAATTAATCCTATTACTAACGTTATTATAGGCTCTACTGATTTCATAGCTTTTTCAATTTTTATATTTAATTCTTCACTATAAAAATCATTAGTTACACTTAAAGTCTCATCTAAGCTACCACTTTCTTCTCCTATTCGTAACATTGATATAAATGAATTTGAAAAAACTTCTGATTTACTTATGGAGTAACTTATCTCATTTCCTCTTCTTATATGCTCTCTTGATATTGAAAGTTTTTCATATACTATAATGTTGTCTAAAGCTCTTGATGATATATCTATGGCATCTACAATTTGAACACCACTTTCAACTAATATGTTTAATGTTCTACAAAATCTAGTTGTAATTACTAATATCATCATTTGATTTATAAATGGAATTTTTAACTTTAATTTATCCTTAATATATTTTACTTTTGGACTGTATTTGATTAGATAACAAACTAGTAGAATTGAAATCAAAGATATAAAAAATATATATAGATACTTTTCTCTAACAAAAACTGATGTACCTATAAGTATCTTAGTTAATAATGGTGGATTTATACCATTAGCTTCAAATATCATTTCAAAATTAGGAATTATAAATACTAATATAAAAAATCCTGATACCATAGACATTATTATTAGAATTATTGGATATATAGATATACTAATAATCTTAGATTTAAGCCTTTCTTCACTATCGTAGTATTTGGCTAAATCATTCATAATCTTATCTAGATTTCCACTTAACTCTCCTGCTTGTAACATATTTACAAAAAAACTTGAAAATAAATTTGTTTTTTCAAATGATTCAGTTATATTATTACCATTTTGAATATTTATAGAAACTTCTTCTATCGCCCTTTTCAATTTTTTATTTGATTGTTCATAAAGTATATTTAGTATTCTTGTGATTTCACATCCTGATTTGAGTAATATGCTCATTTGTTTACATAGTACCTTTAGCTCTTTAGATTTTATTTTTTGATTAGATTTTTTTAAATTAGATTTACTTTTGATATTATCTCTATTTATATAATTAGTTTTTTGCATATCATATACCCTCTAATAGGCCACACTCTTCTTGTGTAGTTATATGATTTTCTATTAAATATCTAGCACTATCTTCAAAGGTTATCATTTCATTTCCAATTGCAATACTTGCTATATTACAACTATTAGTCCAATTATTTATATAGTGTTTTAAATTTTCATTTATTTCTAAAATTTCATATATAGCAGTCCTTCCATAATATCCGGTATCTTCACATTTATCACATCCTAGTTCCGTATTTATATTTATTTCTTCATCTACGTCATTTTTTATAACAATACCGTGATTACAATTGTTACATATCTTTCTTACTAATTTTTGTGATATTACTCCTATTAGAGTTGAGCTTATTAAGTATGGTGGTAATTTCATTTCCATAATCCTATTAATTGATGATATAGCATTATTAGTATGCATCGTACTTATTACTAAATGTCCCGTTGAAGCAGCTCTTATTGCTATTTTAGCTGTTTCTACATCTCTTATTTCTCCAATCATTATAATATCAGGATCTTGTCTAAGTATGGATCTAAGACCTACATCAAATGTTAAACCTATTTTATCATTCACTTGTATTTGATTTATACCCTTTATTTTATACTCTACTGGATCTTCTATTGTCATTATATTTTTCTTGCTATTTAATAGATCATTTAGTATTGAATAAACCGTTGTCGTCTTTCCACTTCCTGTTGATCCAGTTACTAATAATATTCCTGATTTCTTATTTATTATATTTTCTATTTTTTCTATTGCTGGTTTTGAAAATCCTAATTCAGACTTCTCTTTTATAAGGGATTGTCTATTTAATATTCTAAGAACCATCTTTTCTCCATATATTGTTGGTATAGTTGATGATCTAATATCTACTATAATATCATCTATTTTTTTCTCCATTCTACCATCTTGGGGTAATCTTTTCTCTGCAATATTCATACCCGAGTCCAATTTTATAACAGTTAATAAAAATGAATATGATTCTGTAGCTATAGTCAATATTTTACTTAATTGACCATCAACTCGAATTCTTATTACTATCTCGTCCTCAAATGGTTCTATGTGTATATCACTTGCACCTTTATGAATAGCTTCTGTTAAAATTTCTTTAAATTGAATTCTTGCATAATCTTCATGTAAGTTTGAAGTAATACTTTTATATTCTTTGCTATTTTCTAATTCAAAATCTTTATTAATATTTTGAATAGTTAATAATTTGTTCCGCTTTAATAACTTTTCACTTTTTAAAACAGGTAATGTATGTTTTTCTAATATAATATTATTCACCCTCTATATATTCTAATTTATTTATTATACTCATTTTTTCTATAGTTATATTTTTTTCAATTTTAGTTTCAACTTTTAATTGATAATTCTTTCCTATGCTATCTAGATATGTATTTTTTTTATTAATATAATCAGTTAATTCATCAATATCTCCTATTACATTAATATTATATGGTTGTGCTATTGGTGTAGAATTTATATTTATATGACTTCCCGCTAAAGAAATTTCTGAATATTGATTCAATCTCTGATTATTTATAGATATGTACTCTCCTCCATTTACTTTTATTTCATTGACTATGTTTAATAAAATTTTATTGTAATCTACAAAGTTTGCTATATTTCCTATTTCATCATTAATTGCATCTATCTTTATTAGTAAACCACTTCCTTTTACATCAACATATCCTAAAACTTCTTTTAGAGTATTTATTTGATTCGCCACTTTAGAATCTTGATTTTTTGATTTTAAATTTTCTATTTCTTTCTCCATTTTTTTCTTTTCTTTACTCATAACCTTGATGTTTTTTTGAGTACTTTTTATCTCTTTCTTAATAAGCTTGTCCTTATTTATATATAAATACTCTTGTTTATAATAATCTTTAATTAAGATTCCACTTAATAATCCTATTATAAATACAATAAATATTATAGACATATAATTCCTTTTCATACTACTTACCTCTTACATTTTATTTTTATTATTCTATTTTTTAAGTATTAAATATTGCCTAGAATTAAAATAAATTCATCTGTTGAATTCTACTTAATTGTAACTATATTTATAAAAGGCTATGCAACTAATTTATTTAACATAGCCTTTTATAAATAGTATTATATTTTTAATTTACATTCTTATTATTAATTATTTTCATATTTTAATATTCTTTTTACTAGATCTTCTCTTAATTTTTCTATTTCAGCAAAATTCATATTTGGTACATAACATGCTTCTATTATATCATGTTTAGCTTTAGCCCTTTTTAAGTTTGATATTGCATAATTTATTAGTTCATTAAAAATCTTTTTATCAAAATCTATTTCTTCTTGATATTTAGATAACTTATCTTTATCTATAAATTGATTAAGATCTATCTTTTCCCTATCTTCAAATATGCGACTTACTGTTATAGCTATGTCTAAATCTTTTATTATTATAGTTTCTATTTTTTCTTTAATTAATGGATAGTGGTATACTTCTACACTCATACCTTTTTGGACTGCTTTCTCATATACCTTTGTTAGGAATGTAGTTTTCCCAGTTCCTATTTCCCCATCTAAATAATATACCTTTTTAACTTGACTCAGTATACTATCAGTATAGTCTATATGACCAATTGGTGTTATAGCTGTTCCAAATAAATGTCTTTCCTTTTTATATTGCCCAGAATTAGATGTTTTTTTAAATAACTTTTCTATAAATTCATCTACTAATAAATTAACCTTTCCAAAATTCATAGAATTACTATATTTTTCTTCTATATCAAAATATATTGGTTCCGCAGCTTTTAAAAATTTATATGCTCTTCTAAAGGATGCACTAATATCCTTTCCTACTTTTATTATTTCATCTTTATTTTTTTCTAAATTCTCTACATTCCAAAATTCACCCAAGTTAACTATTTCATCAACAGCACCTGGATTTTTAGGGTCTACAATATGAGGTGAAGTCCCATCTAACAAAACTACTCCTAATTTTTTTATTAGTAAAGCATCTAACGAACTTGGATCAGATGGACAATGGTGTAATTCAACATCATATCCCCTATCAATAAATTCTTGAGCAATCTTTTTCATTAATGATGATTTCCCTACCCCTGGTCCCCCTTTAAAGCAAAATATTCTATTTATATCACCTTGAATTATATTGTCAAAGAAATTAAATGATCCGTTAGCTGTATTTGCACCTGGAAATATCTTTCTTATTTTACCTTCCATATATAAACCTCCTAGATTTTATATCTATTCTAAAATATTAATTATAATCTCAATTTGTTACTCCTATTATATATTTATTAATCATTTTAAATTGTTTATCTATAATAAAAAAATAACTTATAAAATTTTTCTAATATTATTTACTATTATTTTTCTCTCATATACAATTATATAAATTTTGAATATGGGGTGAATTATATGTATTGTGGAGAAAAAGTTCGTTTAAGGGCTTATAAAGAAGAAGATATTCCTCTAGCAACTAAGTTTGTTAATGATAGAGAATTAAAAAAATTATTGGTTACAAATATCCCATTTCCTATGACAAATTGGGAGGAAGAATCTTGGATAAAATCTCAGAAATCAAATGATAATGGTCAATATAATTTTGCTATAGAAGATATAGAGACAGGTAAGTATATTGGTGGATGCGGGATACAAAATGTAAATTGGTTATCTAGAGTTGCTTTAGTAGGAATAATGATTGGAGATAAAGACTATTGGGGTAAAGGATATGGTACTGATGCTATGAAAACTTTAGTAACTTTTATATTTAATAATATGAATATAAATAAAATAAGACTAAGTACTTTTTCATTTAATGAAAGAGCTATAAAATCTTATAAGAAATGTGGATTTACAGTTGAAGGTGTATTAAAAAATGAAATTTTTAAAGATGGAAAATATTACGATGAAATAATAATGTCAATATTTAAAGACTAACTTTAAAAGAGTACCTCTAATATAAAAATATTATACGGTACTCTTATTATTATGCTGATACTTTATTATTATTTTGATTTGAGTTCTTTTTCTTCATATATTCATAAACAGGTAATCCTATTAACGTTATTATTAAACCTACTATAGAATTCTTAGGTTGTGTTATTAATGTACTTACAACTACAAATACACCACCTACAATAGCAATTATAGGAATTATAGGATATAATGGAACCTTATAAGGTCTTTCCATTTGTGGTTTAGTTTTTCTAAGTTTCATAACACCGACAAATAACATCGTATAGAATATCCATATAACAAATATAGCTAAATCAGTTAATAAATTAAACTGACCTGATAATGAGTATAAAATTGATAAACCTACTATTAACCAAGTTCCATTTAATGGTACTCCATTATTATTTAATTTACTAAATATATTAGAGAAAGGTATTCTATTTTCACTTGCCATTGTATATGGAATTCTTCCTCCTGTTAATATAAATCCATTTAATGTTCCAAATACAGAAATTAATATTCCGATACTTATTAATTTTGCTCCTACTTGACCAAATAATTTACTTGCAACTAATGTTGCTGGTGCACTTACTAATGCCATCTCAGATGCTGGTACTACTCTTAAGTACGCTACGTTTATTATAAGGTAAACTGCCATAACTAAAGATATACCACCTACAATAGCCATTGGTAAATGCTTAGATGGATTTTTCATTTCTCCAGCTAATGCTCCAACATATATCCATCCATCATATGCAAATAAAGTTGCTATAAGAATCTGAGATAATACTGATATAATATTAGCTCCTTCTCCTACTAAAGGAGTCATCATAGGTGCTGCTGAGTCACCTTTTATTAATCCAAATATAATTATAACCGCTAAAGGTAATAATTTACATATAGTAGACGCAGTTTGAATTGCCCCACCAAATTTTGCTCCTAATGAATTTAATGAAACAATAAAAACTATTACTCCTATAGCAATAGCTATAACATATAATTCATTATTTAAACCTAATAAGCTAACACATTCTTGGGCAAATATAATTCCTAGTGCTGCAACTATTGCTGGTACGAATAATATTAGTTGCATCCAACCTGTTAAAAATCCTATTCGTTCTCCATATATTTCTTCTAAATATACCATTAAACCACCTGGTTTTATTATACTTGCTGATACTTCTGCTGCAGTAAGTCCTGCTGCAATAGTTATAAGTCCACCTATTAACCATGCTAAAAGTCCTAAACCTGGCCCTCCATTAGTTGCACTATATATAGCTTGTGGTTTGAAAAACACACCTGAGCCTATTAATATACCAACTACTGTAGAAAGTGCCGCATTAAAACCTATAGTTTTTCTTAGTTGTTGATTTGAATTTCCACTCATTAAATACACCTCCTATAAATTTATATAAATTGCTTTAATTGACTTATTTTTTCATATTTTACTATTATATTAATAATTTTTCAATATAACGAATAGATTTTTTAATTTTTTTAATAAATTAAATTTAATTATATTTATTTATGATTATTCCATATTTTCTATTTACGACTAATTTATAAAAAATTTTATATATATTTTATAATTAAATAGCATAAATTAACAAAAGAGTAGCAAATTACTACTCTTTTTATTAATCTACAGTTATTTCATAACCATGTTCTCTATATTGTCTTATTATTTCATCCCATACTTCTTCCACTCCAGTTTTCTTTAAAGAAGATATAGGTATTATTTTTTCATCTTTTTCTAATTGTAATTTTTTTCTTATGATGTTAAAGTGCTTTTGATACTGCCCTCTAGATATTTTATCTGCTTTAGTCGCTATTACAACACAGTTATATCCAAAGTGTTTAATCCATTCATACATCATAACATCATCATTAGTTGGCTCGTGTCTTATATCTACAAGTAAGAATATTGCACATAATTCTGGTCTATCTTGTAAATATCTTTCCATTATAACTCCCCATTTATCTTTTTCAGACTTGGCTATTTTTGCATATCCATAACCAGGAAGGTCTACAAAGAAAAATTCTTTATTTATAAGATAGAAGTTTATAGTTCTAGTCTTACCTGGAGTTTGACTTGTTCTTGCAAAGTTTCTTCTATTTAGTAGTGTATTTACTGTAGATGATTTTCCTACATTAGATCTTCCAACTAACGCTATTTCAGGTATTCCATCAGCTGGATATTGAGATCTATTTATTGCACTCATTGTTATTTCCGAGCTTCTTATTTTCATTATTGTTCACCATTCCTTAATAATGCATGTTCTAACACTTCATCCATATGTTCAACAAGCACAAATTCCATTTGTTCTTTTACATTTTGAGGTATTTCTTCTAAATCTGCTTCACATTCTTTAGGAAGTAATACTTTTGTTATTCCTGCTCTATGAGCAGCTAATAATTTTTCTTTTATACCACCAACTGCTAATACTCTTCCTCTTAAAGTTATTTCTCCAGTCATTGCAACATTATTTCTTACTGGTATGTTAGTTAATGCTGAAAGCACTGCTAAGGCCATAGTTATACCTGCTGATGGTCCATCTTTTGGTACTGCACCTTCTGGAAGATGTATATGTATATCATTTTTAGTATAGAAATCAGGGTCTATATCAAATCTATCTGCTATAGATCTTATGTATGATATACCAGTTTGAGCAGACTCCTTCATAACAGTTCCTAACTTACCTGTTAAAACAACTTGTCCTTTTCCTTTTAAAACATTAACCTCTGCAGTTAAAGTTTCTCCACCAACAGCTGTCCATGCAAGTCCTGTTACAATACCAACTTCTGGTTTAGTACCGGCTAATTGATGTCTATATCTATTTTTACCTAAATATTCATCTAAGTCCGCTTTAGTAATAACTACACCCTCTAAAGAAGGATTTTCTACATATTTTTTAGCTACTTTTCTGCATATTTTACCTATAGTTCTTTCTAAATTTCTTACACCAGCTTCTCTTGTATATGAGTCTATTATATCTCTTATAACTTCATCATCCATTTTTATAAAATCTGCTTCTAAAGCATGTTCTTTTAATTGCTTTGGAAGTAAATACTTTTTAACTATATTTAGTTTTTCCTCTTCTATATATCCAGATACCTCTATTATTTCCATTCTATCTAACAGTGGTCTCGGTATAGTACTTAAACTATTTGCAGTAGTAACAAATAATATTTTAGATAAATCGAAAGGCACTTCTACATAATGATCTACAAAGTCCTTATTTTGCCCTGGATCTAATACTTCTAGCATTGCAGAAGCTGGATCCCCTTTATAATCGGAAGACATTTTATCTATTTCATCTAATAAAAATACTGGATTTTTAGTTTGAGCTTCTTTTAATCCATTTATTATTCTACCTGGTATTGCTCCAACATAAGTTCTTCTATGTCCTCTTATTTCAGCTTCATCTCTAACTCCACCTAAAGAGATTCTTACAAATTTTCTTCCTAAAGAATCTGCTATTGATTTAGCTATCGATGTTTTACCAACACCTGGAGGTCCAACTAAACATATAATAGGACTTTTTAATGATTTAGATAATTTTCTTATAGCTAAATATTCTAATATTCTTTCTTTAACTTTTTCTAAACCATAATGTTCATCATCTAGTATTTCTTTAGCTTTTTCTAAATCAATCTTATCTCTAGTTTCTTTATTCCAAGGTAATGAGAATACTGTGTCTAAATATGTTCTACTAACAGAAACATCTGGCGACATAGGAGATATTTTAGAGAGTTTATTTATTTCTTTTGCTATTTTTTCTTTTGTTTCCTTAGGAGCTTTTATTTTATTAAGCTTTTCTCTATATTCATCAGCCTCAGAGTTTATATCTTCGTCATCTCCTAACTCTTTTTGTATAGCCTTTAGTTGTTCTCTTAAATAATATTCCTTTTGAACTTTATTCATTTGCTTTTTAACTCTTAGAGTTATTTTCTTTTCTATTTTTAATATTTCTATTTCTTCTAATAATATAGTATATATTAACTCTAATCTTTTCTTAACATCAAACTCTTCTAGTATTGATTGCTTTTGATCTGGTTTTAAGTATATGTTTGCAGCTATAGTATCTATAAAACGATCTACATTATCTATATCTGCTAAAGATATTAATATTTCTGGAGAAACTCTATTTCCTATATTTATGTACTCTTCAAAAGCATCAAAAACATTTCTTACAAACGCTTCAACCTCAGCATCTTCATCTGCATTTTCCGCATCATATGCAACTTCTTCTATAATTGCTTTAAAGTAGCCTTCTTCTTCATCCATTCCTACTTCTTTTATTTTACCTCTTGAAATACCTTCTACTAATACACGCACTGTATTTCCTGGTAATTTAATCATTTGTTTTATTTTACATATTGTTCCTACATGATAGAAATCATCCGTAGTAGGTTCATCTGTCTCAGCTTCTTTTTGAGAAGTTAAAAATACTAAATCATCATTTAAAGCTCCAGCATCTAAAGCTTTTAACGAAATTTCTCTACCTACATCAAAGTTTAATATCATATATGGAAATATCGCTAATCCTCTAAGTGGAATTAACGGTAATTCATGTTCAATCTTAGTATAATTCTGTTCCACCAATATCACTCCTTATTAAAGTGCTAGATTTTATTGCTTTATATATTATATATTTACAATCCTTAATTTTCAACATTAATAATAATCTATAATATATTTTGCCCTTATTTCATAATGTATAAACTCTTTAATATTTATTATACACTATATTTTAATTTACACAAATTAATAAGCACTTAAGGGACTTATTTATAGTATATATCTATTTTGTCATTTATTTTGAATTATATTATAATAAAAAACAGCCTAATTTTTAGGCTGTTTTTAAATAATTATTATGCAGATTCTTCTTCATCCTTAGATACTAAAATAGGTTGTTCTGTTCCTTCTACTGCTTCTTTTGTTACTATAACTTTTTTAACATCATCTCTAGAAGGTACTTCATACATACACTCCATCATAGTATTTTCAACTATACTTCTAAGACCTCTTGCACCAGTATTTCTTTCTATAGCCTTTTTAGCAATTGCTCTAAGAGCATCATCTCTAAATTCTAATTCAACATCATCAAGTTCTAATAACTTTTGATATTGTTTTACTAAAGCATTTTTAGGCTCCTTAAGAATTTGCATTAATGCTTCTTCGTCTAGTAAGTCTAATGTTGCTACAACTGGTATCCTTCCTATAAATTCTGGTATTATACCAAACTTTAATAAATCTTCAGGAAGAACTTGTGCATATATTTTTCCTAAATCTATGTCTTTTTTGCTCTCTATTTTAGCTCCAAAACCAAGTGTTTTCTCACCACCACGTTTTTGGATTATTTTTTCTATTCCATCAAAAGCTCCACCTAATATAAATAATACATTAGTAGTATCTATTTTTAAGAATTCTTGATGTGGATGTTTTCTTCCACCTTGAGGTGGAACATTAGCAACAGTTCCTTCTAATATCTTTAGTAGAGCTTGCTGAACACCTTCTCCACTAACATCTCTTGTTATTGATGGATTTTCTGATTTTCTAGCAATTTTATCTATCTCATCTATATATATTATTCCTCTTTCAGCTTTTTCTATATCAAAATCAGCAGCTTGAATAAGTTTTAAAAGAATATTTTCAACATCTTCTCCCACGTATCCAGCTTCTGTTAATGATGTAGCGTCTGCCATAGCAAAAGGTACATTTAATGTTTTTGCTAGAGTTTGAGCTAATAAAGTTTTACCTGAACCAGTTGGACCTAATAATAATATATTACTCTTTTGTATCTCTATATCCTTAGTGCTAGCTTTTTTGTTGTAGATTCTCTTATAATGATTATACACAGCTACTGACAATGCTTTTTTAGCTTTATCTTGCCCTATAACATAATCATTTAATATCTCCATCATTTCCTTTGGCTTAGGTAAAGATGCAGTATCCTCTTCAACTACTTCCTCTATTTCTTCTTGTATTATCTCATCGCAAAGTTCAACACACTCATCGCATATATAAACATTTGGACCCGCAATTAACCTTTTGACTTGTTCTTGGTTCTTGCCGCAGAATGAACATTTTAACTGTCTTTTGTCTTCATTTTTTGACATATTAAGCACCTCTTTCTATCTACGGTCTATTTGTAATTACTTCATCTATTAAACCATATTCTTTAGCTTCAATTGATGACATGAAGTTATCACGCTCAGTATCCATTTGAATTTTTTCTAATGGTTGACCTGTTCTTTCTGATAGTATTTGATTTAAAGTATCTTTCATCTTTAAGATTCTTTTAGCATGTATTTCTATATCAGTCGCCTGACCTCTTGTTCCACCTAAAGGTTGGTGTATCATTATTTCGCTGTTTGGTAAAGCAAGTCTTTTACCTTTTGCTCCTGCTGCTAATAAGAATGCTCCCATAGATGCTGCCATTCCTATACATATAGTACTTACATCAGGTTTAATGTATTGCATAGTATCATAAATAGCCATACCTGCTGTTATACTTCCTCCTGGTGAGTTTATATATAAATGTATATCTTTATCTGGGTCTTCTGATTCTAAAAATAATAACTGTGCTACTATAAGTCCAGCTGTAGCATCATTTACTTCATCACCTAAAAATATAATTCTATCCTTTAAAAGTTTTGAATATATATCGTAAGATCTTTCTCCTCTTCCTGTTTGCTCAACAACTACAGGTACTAATGCCATCTGCTATACCCCCTAAATCTCTTATTTATTCTATATATAATTTACAGTAGCCTAAAAGGCTACTGTAAGATTAAGCTATTGTTGCATTTTCAACTAATAAGTCTAGTGTTTTTCTTATTTTTATTTGACCTTTTATATCTTCTATATCAGTTTCTCTTAATGAAGATTTTATTTTTTCAACTTCCATGTTGTACATAGCAGCCATTTTTTCTAATTCATCATCTACATCTGCATCATTTGCTTCTACATTTTCTTTTTCAGCTATAGCTTCTAATACTAAAGAAGATTTAACTAATCTTTCTGCATCAGCTCTTCTTTCTTCTCTTAACTCATCTAAACCTCTTCCAGTCATTTGTAATAACTGTTCTAAGTTTAATCCTTGGTATTGTAATTGGTAGTTAAGTTCCATTAACATATTGTCTATTTGATGTTGAACCATAGCTTCTGGTACTTCTACTTCTGTATTTGCAGAAACTTTTTCAACTAAAGCATTTCTCATTTCAGCATCTGCTGCATTTTTAGCTTGTTCTTCTAACTTAGCTTTTACGTCAGCTCTTAACTCTGCTAAAGTTTCGAATTCAGTAGTATCTTTAGCGAATTCATCATCTAAAGCTGGAACTTCTTTAACCTTTACATCATTTACTTTAACATTGAATACTACTGGCTTTCCAGCTAAGTTTTCTGCATGGTAAGCTTCTGGGAAAGTAACGTTAACTTCTACTTCTTCTCCAGCTTTTTTACCAACTAATTGATCTTCAAATCCTGGTATGAAAGTATTTGAACCTATAACTAAGTTGTAGTTTTCACCTTTTCCACCTTCGAAAGCTACTCCATTTTTAAATCCTTCGAAGTCTATAACAGCTGTATCTCCATTTTCTAAAGCTTTATCTTCAACAGATGTTAATCTAGCATTTCTGTTTACCATTTCGTTTAATCTTGCTTCTACATCTTCTTCACTTACAGTATTGTCTACTTTAGATATTTCTATACCTTTGTAAGCTCCTAATTCGAATTCTGGCTTAACTTCAACATTTACAACCATAACTAATCCGTTATCTTTGCTTATTTCTTCTATGTCTAAGTCTGGTCTATCTATTGGATCTATGTTTAATTCTTTTATAGCCTCTGGATATACTTCTGGGAATAACATATCTATAGCATCGTTGTAGAATACTCCCTTTCCATATTGAGTTTCTATAACTACTTTTGGAGCTTTACCTTTTCTGAATCCTGGTATATTATATTTACCTTTAGTTTTGTTATATGCTTTATTTACTGCTTCTTCAAATTTATTATTATCTACAGTTATTTTTAAAGTAACCTTGTTACCTTCCTTTTTTACTAATTCTGCTTTCATTAGTTTATTCCTCCTATATTGTTATGTAATGATTTATATAGCTTAACTCTTTAATTATAGCACATAAGTTTTTTTATTTACAAGTGTTGGGTTAATTTCATAAACATAGACAATTCAATAGTTTCTATAATCTTATTTGCTCTATTTTTATATTGTCATTTTCAAGGTTCATTATAGAAAAACTTTTATAATCTACTCCCCTTGGTAAAGATACACTTCCAGGATTTAGATATATAATATTATCTTTCTTAAAGTTTAGTGGAGTATGTGTATGACCAAATATAACAATGTCAGCATCTATACTTTTAGCCTTAGCTTCTATTTCATCAAGGCCATACTTTACATTATATTTATCACCATGACATAAAAATATTACTTTATCTTCTATATCAAATATAAGTTCATCTTCTACATTATCAAAATCACAATTACCCTTTACTGCCATAATTCCGACTTTAGTCATATTATGTATATACTTAGAGTCGGAGAAGTTATCTCCTGCATGTATTATTAAATCACAATCTTTTAAGTAGGGTATCGTTTTGTCAATACACTCCTTAATCATATGTGTATCACTTAGTATACCTATTTTCATTACTTACCTACCCTTTTTTTAAACTCTACCTTCATTAGTTTTAAAGCATTAGCTCTATGGCTTATAGCATTTTTAACAGAAGAAGGTATCTCTGCAAATGTCTTATTATATCCATCAACTATAAATAATGAATCATACCCAAATCCATTTTTGCCTTTTTCTTCAAATCCTATATTTCCTTCGCAAGTCCCTCTTACTACAAATTCTTTTCCATCAGGGAAAACAACCGCTATAGCAGATACAAATCTTGCACTTCTTTGGCTCATTGGTATATTTTTTAAAGACTTAATTAGCTTTTGTCTATTTTCTTCATCAGTAGCATTCTCTCCTGCAAATCTAGCAGAGTATATTCCTGGTTTTTTTCCTATAGCATCAACTTCTAAACCTGAATCATCTGATATTGCTATCATATTAGTTTTCTTAGCTATTGTTCTAGCCTTTATTAATGCATTATGTTCAAAAGTTTTTCCATCTTCAACAATTTCAATTCCATCTAAGTTTACGTCTTTTAGAGAGTATATTTTATAATCTAGGTCACTTAATATATCCCCTATTTCTTCCAACTTGTGAGCATTATTCGTAGCTATAACTACTTCATCTCCATATTCTACTCCAAGTATTTCATCTGCTATTTCACCTAATGCTTCTCTTTGAGCTTTTATTAATTCTTTATTCCCTTTTTCTCCAAGTTCTAATAATTTATTTAAATCTTCTCTAGAAAATGGTCTTTCCTCTCCTGTACCTTGAACTTCAACAAATTCACCTTTATCAGTCATTATTACGTTCATATCTACTTGTGCATTTGAATCTTCCTCGTAGCATAAGTCAAGTAAGTGTTCTTTTTCAACTATACCAACACTTATTGCCGATACAAAGTTTGTTATTGGCATATGTTTTATTGCTTTTGATTTATGTAACTTATTTATAGCATCTACTACAGCTACAAAAGCTCCTGTTATAGAGGCAGTTCTTGTTCCTCCATCCGCTTGTATTACATCGCAGTCTACCCATATAGTTCTTTCCCCTATTTTACTTAAATCTACTACGGATCTTATTGCTCTACCAATTAATCTTTGTATCTCTTGTGTTCTACCATCAACTTTCCCTCTTGATGATTCCCTTACTTTCCTTTGATGCGTTGATCTTGGAAGCATTGAATATTCAGCATTTATCCAACCTGTTCCCGTATTTCTTAAAAATGGAGGTACTTTATCTTCAATAGATGCTGTACATATAACCTTTGTTGATCCCATTTCTATAAGTACAGATCCTTCTGCGTACTTTGTATAATTTCTAGTAATTTTTATATCTCTAATTTGATCATTCTTTCTGTTATCAATTCTTGCCATTTATAATACCTCACTTAAATTCATCTAATACTTTTATATATTAACTTTATATATTTTTATATAACTACTTTATAAATTTAATTAACATTATAGTTATAATATTATCATAAGTAGTTAGGATTTTTCCATATTTAAGCATATATATCTATTTTTAATATCCTTAATATTTCGAGTTTAACCTATATATATTTTCTAAATACTATATAAGTCTACTTTCTACATCTTCTTTAGATGATAATTTACAAAGTTCTATAAATGTGTCTTCATCTATTACCTTTATCCCTAGTTCATTGGCCTTTGTTAATTTTGATCCTGCTTCTTCTCCAGCCAGTACAAAAGTAGTTGACTTACTCACACTTGATGTTGACTTTCCACCTCTTGACTCTATCATCTCTTTTGCATCATTTCTTTTTAATGTAGGAAGTGTACCAGTTAAAACAATTTTCATACCTTCAAATACTTTATTTATATCATCATTTTCACTTTCTATAGCTTTAGTATTTAGTCCATATTCTTTTAATTTTTCTACTACTTTTATATTTTTGTCTTCTTTAAAGAATTCAACTACACTATTTGCCATAGTCTCACCGAACTCTTCTAAATTTACAAGTTCACTTGCTGTAGCATTCATTATTTTATCTAAATCTTTATAACTATTAGCAAGTATTTTTGCTCCCTTTGTTCCTATAAATTTTATACCTAATCCATTAATTAATCTCCATAAATCATTTTCTTTTGATTTATTAATTGCATTTATAAGATTAGTAGCTGATTTTTCACCCATTCTTTCTAAACTTACTATATCTTCTTTCTTTATCTTATATAAGTCTGATATATCATTTATTATATTTTCATTTAATAATAAACTTATTATAGACTCTCCTAGCCCATCTATATTCATAGCATCTCTAGACGCAAAGTGTATTATTCCTCTTCTTATTTGAGCTGGACAAGATATATTTATACATTTTACAGCAGCTTCACCTTCTATCCTTACTGTTGGCTCTGAACAAACCGGACATTTATCTGGCATATTAAACTCTACTTCTTCACCTGTACGTTCTTCTTTTACAACTTCAAGTACTTGAGGTATTATATCTCCAGCCTTTTGAACTAACACTGTATCATTAATTCTTATATCTTTTTCCTTTATATAATCTTCATTGTGTAATGTAGCTCTACTTACACTTGTTCCAGCTAATCTTACAGGCTCTAAAACAGCTGTAGGAGTTATTGTTCCCGTTCTTCCTACTTCTACTATAATATCTATTATTTTTGTTTTTTTCTTTTCTGCTGGGAATTTATATGCAATAGCCCATCTTGGACTTTTTGCTGTGTATCCCATCGACTCTCTTTGCTTTAAGTTATTTACTTTTATTACCATTCCATCTATCTCAAATGCTAACTTATCTCTATTTTCTGTCCAATATTCAATATGTTCTATTACCTCGTCTATATTCTTACATACCTTATAATTTGGACTTACAGAAAATCCTAATCCATTTAAAAATTCTAGAGACTCACTATGGCTTTTAAATTGATTATTTTGTGAATACTCTAAGTTGAATATAAATATATCTAAAGGTCTTTTAGCTGTTAACTTTGGATCTAATTGTCTAAGAGATCCTGCTGCTAAATTTCTTGGATTTGCAAATACTTGAAGTTCTTGTTCTTCTTGTTGCTCATTTACCTTTTTAAAATCTTCCTTTGATATGTATACTTCTCCTCTTACAACTATCTCATCATTGTCATTTATTTTAAGAGGTATACTTTTAATAGTCATTAAGTTTTTAGATATATCCTCTCCTATAACCCCATTACCTCTAGTTGCTCCATATTGAAATTCTCCATTATCGTATGTAATACCTACTGATAAGCCATCTATCTTAAATTCAACTACATATTCGACATCTTCATTTACCATATCTTTTACTCTTTTATCAAAGTCTTTCAAGTCTGAATCAGAATATGCATTAGATAAACTTAACATTGGTATTTTATGTGTTATTTGATTAAATTTTTCTAATGGCTTTCCTCCAACTCTATTGCTTGGAGAATCGATCCTCTTAAATTGTGGATTTTCTTCTTCTAACCTAATTAACTCTTTTACTAAATTATCATATTCCATATCTGATATTTCTGGACTATCTTCATTGTAGTATTTTTCGTTATGATAGTTTATTTTATCTATTAATTCATTTATTATTTTTTCTATATTCATCCTATATCACCTCTTAGTTATAAATCTCTTTTAGTATTGCCATTTCATTGTTTTATTATATTTTTAGTATATCATTATAGATTTATATTTGTAGAAATTTTTTACATTTCATAGTTTTAAAAACTTTTAAAACTATAGTTTAAAAGCTACTTTAACTTATTGTTAACTTATTATTTTTAGCAAAATATTTTTTTGATGTGTTTTTTTGTCGTAAAATACAGAAAAAAGTATTGAAATTTATCTGGAAAGCGTTATAATAGTTAATGTACTTATTATAACTAAAATTTTAACAGAAGAAAGGAATCTAAAAATGGAGAACAAGCAACTTGAAAAAAGCTTAGGTGTTGCTGCTGCTTTATCAACTGTTGTTGGTATGGTTATCGGTGGTGGAGTATTCTTTAAACCTCAAGCTGTTTACACTTTAACTGGTGGTGCACCAGGACTTGGAATGTTAGTATGGGTTTTAGCAGGTATAGTAACAATAGCTGCTGGACTTACTGCAGCAGAAGTTTCAGCTGCAATACCTAAAACAGGTGGAATGATGGTATATATAGAAGAAATCTACGGTAAGAAACTTGGTTTCTTAACAGGATGGATGCAATCTGTATTATTCTTCCCTGCTACAATAGCTGCTTTAGCAGTTATGTTCGGACAACAATCTGCTGGATTATTAGGAAACGAATCTTTATCAATGCCTATAGCATTAGGAATCATATTATTAATATCTGTATTAAACAATATTAGTTCTAAAGCTGGTGGTATGATACAAACTGTATCAACTGTAGGTAAATTACTTCCTCTTATATTAATAATGATATTCGGATTTATAAAAGGTGAAGGAAATAACCCTATAGTACAACCTATGGTTGCTGAAGGTGTAAACCCAATGAGCATAATAGGACAATTATTAATAGCTGTATTATTCGCTTACGATGGATGGATAAACGTTGGTGCTATAGCTGGTGAAATGAAAGATCCAGGAAAAGATTTACCAAAAGCAATAATTGGTGGTTTATCTTTAGTTATGGCAGTATACGTAGTTATAAACTTAGCTTACCTTTGGGTATTACCAGCTGATCAATTAGCTAGCGTATCTTCTCCTGCTTCAGCAGTTGCTGAGCACTTATTCGGACCAATGGGTGGTAAATTTATAACTGTTGGTATATTAATATCTTTATTTGGTGCTCTTAATGGTTACTTATTAACTGGACCAAGAATAGTTTACACTTTAGGTGAACAAAAGAATTTACCTGCAGCATTAGGTAAATTAAGTAAAAATGGTGTTCCAGCTAATGCAACATTAGCAATGGCAGTATTATCATGCTTATATGCATTATCAGGACAATTCAACTTATTAACTGATTTAGCTATATTCGCTGTTTGGGCATTCTATACATTAACATTCATAGGTGTTATAAAACTTAGAAAAGATCAACCAAACTTACACAGACCATACAGAGTACCTCTATATCCTATAGTTCCAATGATAGCTATAGCATGTGGTGTATTTGTTGTAGTAAACCAATTATTCTTATCTGGAATGACTAATACTATGATATCTTTAGGAGGATTAGTTATAACTCTTCTAGGTTTACCAGTTTACTCTTACATGAATAAGAATAAAGCTAATTCTGAAGCAACAGAAAAAGCTGCTTAATATAAATAAAAAAACTACTCACCCGTGTGAGTAGTTTTTTTATTACTTAATATCCTTTGAGTATATCAACTGTATTTTTTAAAGGCTTATTTTCAATATAATTTTTTAAATTATCATAAATCATATTAAAAGTTCTCTCCTCATTCTTATCAGATGCCCATGAATTATGAGGTGTTATAATTATATTATCAAATTCCCATAGCTCACTATTTTTATCTAATGGCTCATTTTCAAATACATCTAAGGCAACTCCCCTAAACTTATTCATGTATTTTATTAAATCTTTTTCATTAATAATATTTCCTCTTCCAACATTTATAAATACAGAATCATCTTTCATAATTTCAAATTTATCTTTGTTTATAATTCCTAAAGTATCTTTTGTTGCCGGTATCGTAACTACAACTACATCACAATTTTTAAATACTTCATCCATTTTATCACTTGCAAAACACTTATCAAAATATTCTCTATTGTGACCAGTTGTATTAACTCCCCAAACTTCAACATCAAACCCTTGTAGCCTTTTAGCTGCTTCTGTAGCTAATGTCCCTGTTCCTATAAATCCAATTTTCTTACCACTTAATTCAGTTATAGAAAAATTCATTTTCCACTTCTTATTTATTTGTTGTTCGTGGAACTTTTTACTATTTTTATATATTTCTAATATAGACATAACTATCCATTCGCCTATTGGTATACTATAACCACCCTTGTTATTAGCTATGACAATATCTCTATTTAAAATTTTATCTACGGGTATCTGATCTATACCTATGCTAGTTGTCTGTATATATTTTAAATTTTCCATTTTATTTATATCTAGAGTCCTAAATGGATTATACGTAACTAATATATCAGCACTATCTACATCCTCATTATTAGTTACAATATTTTCATTATAATACATAATTTCATATCCTAATTCCCTTATTTTATCAAACTTTTCTTTTCCATAATCCTTAGTAAATAAAACCTTCATAACTTCACCCCTATATAAGGATATATTTTTAATAATGCTATTATTACTATAAAAGTAAAAAGTCCTTCAAAATTGAAGGACTTAATCTATTTAAGATAAATGTATGCAAACTATGATGATATTAATCTGAGGTGTAAGATACATTTATTTAATAGTATTTTATCCAATTGTTTAGATTAAATACTATCTTTTTATATCTATTACATTTTGAACAAGAGCTTTACATCTTCCACAAGCTGAACCTGCTCCTGTTATTTCAGCCACTTTTTCTGTAGTTTCTGCACCATTTTTAACTGCATTTACTACATCTTCAAGAGAAACTCCCTTACATCCACATACTGATGCTAATATTTTTTCTATTTCTCCTACACATCTTCCACATCCAGTAGCTGCTCCAGTCATATCTTTTATCTCTTGTACTGTACGAGCACCTGCTATCATTGCCTTTCTTATATCTATGTAACTTACTTGTTTACAATGACAAATTATTTTATCTCCAGCCATTTTTATAATCTCCTTATTATTTAGTGTTTTATAATATATATAAATATACCATATTTTTCAACATTTGGGACTTTTAATTATAATTTAGTACAATAATATTTATTAAGATATTAAATTATTAAAAGTTTTATTATATTGAGTGTTTACTTATATAAAATATATATAAAAACCAACTTTACTATTAAACTCAATAGTTAAGTTGGTTCTTATATTAATTATACTACTCTTCTTAGTTTAGCTACAGTCTCAACGTGCCTTGAGTGCTGAGCGTAGACATTATTTTAAAAATGTATGTAGTATTATTTACCTTTTAAAACTAATATTACATCAAATTTGTGTCTAAATCAGTACTTCTATTGATATAACGTAAAGATTATAGCTAATTTTTTATATTTCTTTTAAACGTATAGTATGTTCCTAAGAAGTAACTTACATATACTATAATCATAAGCACTATTCCTATAATCATATTTAATATAAACATTTTATCACCCACATATGAACTCATCTGAGTTTCAAATATATGGTAGTAGTTATATATAAATACTACAAACCCTATTACACCTATTGTCACAGGAATTGCAAAGTAGATTCCTATTTGCTTTAATACAATTTTATTGATTTCACCTTCTTCTATTCCAAGCTTTCGTAAAATATTAAATCTTTGTTTATGTTCAATGGAATCTGTGAGTTGTTGAAGCGCAAGCACTGTTAAACTTATCATAAGTAAAACTGTACCTAAATATAATCCCAATATCCTCATTCCTAAGCTGGCATTTAATATTTCACTAGTTTCCGCTGACTTAATCCTTCCAGCAATAAATTGATAAGATGAATCATATTTTTTCATCAAATCTTTGTTATTGTTTTCAAACCATGTAGGTATATATTCATACTCAAATTCAAGAGCATCTTCATACTTCATTTCATTATTTGTTGTAATAAATAAGTCTACTCCTGCTCCTACAAGACCTTTGCATATTTCATCAGGAAGTATAATGATATTTTTAGCAGGATAATTATAAATTCCTTCACCTAATGTTTCCTTATAATATCCATCTTTACTAATCTTCATATCACTTCCACTTACATTTAAAAATTTATTTTGATTTATATAGTTCTCTATTTCACTATCTTCAGTATTACCATCCCACTGAGTTGTGTATTCGTAATTTGCTAGATTTATTTGTTCATACCCTTGCATATTTCTTAATTTATTGAAGTCACTTAAACTTATAGCTAATGGTGGTATGCTCATATCATCCCTTTTATAAAAATCTTCTTCATTTAAGAAATACTTTTCAACTTCTTCATACTCATCTATATCCACACCATAATCTTTTATATAATTTATTATATCTGAATATTGGAATTTAGGAATTTCTTCTATTTTATTTATACTATATTTTTCATCGTTATTTTTATCCAAGTACCCACTTCTTAACTCTATATCAAATGGAACTCTATAATCTAAATATCCTAAAGACCATTGAGACATTAATAATGTAACTATAAAACTTATTGAAGCTCCTAAAAATGTCAATGATATAGTCGCCATCAGAGTAGGAGTTGTATTTATTTTAGATAATATACCTCCTAACAAAAATAAATTCGTCCCTTTATATTTGAAATTCACGTATTTCTCTTTTATCCTTATAGCAATATAGGATATAGAATAAAATAAAGCATACGTAGCCAATATAAATGAAACCAGCGAAACTACTTCTGCTAATACCATTTGTTGAGTACTCACTACATAATTGCTAATACTCATATTCTTTTTAGTGTCTAATATGAATTTAGCTGAATATGCAAATATACTATATAATATTAATGATGCTAAAAATATTACCGTATAAACGTTCTTACTTTTCTTAAATTTAAACTCACTTATCTTGCTATTATTCATCATATCTATAAGTTTTGATTTATTTAAAACTTTTATATTATGTATACCTACTATACAAAACATACTAATGAAGAATGCAAATGTTATAAAAATAGTATCAAAGTAAAGCTTGAACGAAAATACAACTTCCTGTTTAGCACTTATATAAACTAATGCTGTAACAAGTTGTGAAAAAAGTGTTCCAACAAATATTCCACAAACTACAGATAGTATACCTACTATTAACATCTCTACAAAAAACATAAGTGCTATACTTTTTTGCTCAGCCCCTAATAAGATATATGTTGCAAACTCTTTTTGTCTCCTTCTAATCATATACTTACTTACATAAGCAACAAGTATTGCAAGTAAAGCTGTGATTACATAAGTCGAATACTTTAACATCTTCTTTAATTGTTCAAAATTATAAGAATCCTCTGTTATCAGTTCATAACTAGAACTTGATAAAGATGTAAAAGCATAAAATAAACTTACACACATTGTTATAGTTATAAAATATATCAAATAATCTTTAATAGATTTCTTTGCATTATTTATGGCTAGTTTAACGTACATCCCTTACATCACCACCTAACAATGCAACTACATCTAGTATCTGATTAAAAAATTGTTTTCGTGTATTATTACCTCTTACTAATTCTGTAAATATCTTTCCATCTTTAATAAATAAAATCCTATCACAATAACTCGCCGTAAAAGAATCATGAGTTACCATTAGTATTGTAGCTTTAAAGTCTTTATTTAAACTTGATATCATCTCTATCAACATTTGAGCTGACCTTGAGTCTAATGCTCCTGTTGGCTCATCTGCAAGTATCAACTTTGGATTTGTTATTAACGCTCTTGCACAAGCTGTTCTTTGTTTTTGTCCTCCTGATACTTCATATGGGTATTTTGTAAGTATTTCTTCTATACCGAGTTCTTTTGCTACTGAATTTACCTTACCATCTATTTCATTTTTATTAGTTTTATTTATGGTTAGTGCTAAAGCTATATTTTCATGTATTGTCAAAGTATCTATCAAGTTAAAATCCTGAAATATAAATCCTAAATTTTCTCTTCTAAATCTACCTATTTCCTTTTTATTTATTTCCGTTAAATCTTTTCCATTTAAATAAATGTGACCAGAACTTACCTCATCAATCGTTGCTATAACATTTAGCAAAGTTGTTTTTCCTGAACCAGATGGTCCCATAACCCCTACGAATTCACCTTTTTGTACCTCGAAGCTTACATCATCAATTGCTTTTAATATATTACCCTTATTTCCATAGTATTTTTCTATACTATCAATCTTTAATATTTCACCCATATTTATCACCTCAAGGTTATTTTATATGATTTATCTCTACTTTGATTCGATTTAACCTTTCATTAATGTTACGATATTGTAACATAGAGATGTATTTTCCTAAACCTTAGAAAAGTTCCCCTTTGGAAAAATAATATTAATCTTTGTATACTCATTTTCTTCTGATTCAATTTTTATTAATAAACCTAACTTATCACACAGTTTTTTGCACAAGTACAATCCTATGCCTGTTGATTTATAATTTACACGACCTTTATTTCCTGTAAACCCTTTATTAAATACCCTACTTATCTCATCACTAGGTATCCCTATTCCATTATCATAAATAGTTAAATCAACTGCATTTTTTATTTCTTTAGTATATATTTTTATAGTACTTTCATTCTCTTTTCTATATTTTATACAATTGACTATAATTTGATTTAATATGAACTCTAGCCATTTACTATCACTATATACACTTTCGCAAATATCATATATCTCTATATCAATACTATTAAGTATAAGTACTTGCTTATTTCGAGTGATGATACTATTTATACATTTTTCTAAAGAGATTTCTTTTACTAAATAGTCTTTTTCAACATCTTCACTTCGAGCATAGAATAATGCTTGCTCTACATATCTATCAATTTCTTCTAATTCTTGTAATACTAACCTTGATGTAGATGTTTTGTTGTTCTCTTCTATTAACTTAATAGCTGAAATAGGTGTTTTTACCTCATGTATCCATTTTTCTATGTACTCTTTATAATCCTTTTTTTGATTTTTTATTGTATTTATTTCTTCTCTCATAGACTTACTAGCTTTTTTCAAAATATAGTAATATGGTATTGCTTCTATGTATTTAGGTTGCTCTATTATTTCACTTAATAGATACTTTTTATCTGTATTTTCAATATACTTATTTAGTTTATAGAAATGCTTCTCTATGGTCTTATATTCATGTAAGAGATACATCGATAATACCATTCCCCATGTAATCCATATAATCTTTATGACTTCAAATGTATTTCCTGAACTAAATAGAAATACAGACAATACTATTAAAGATATAATATTTAAACTAATTACTCCAATCCTTTTATTTAGATACTCTTGTATACTCATATCATATAACCTTGTCCTCTTTTAGTTTTTATATAATCCTTTATCCCTAATTCTTCCATCTTATTCCTTATTCTTGTAATATTAACTGTAAGTGTATTATCATTTACAAATAATGCACTATCCCATAAGTAGTCTAATATATCTACCCTCGAAACTATCTTTCCTCTATTTATCAGTAAGTAATGTAGTATTTTAAATTCATTTTTAGTAAGTTCTACTGATTTATCATTGTACTGTATTGTGTTTGTTAATATATTTAAAGTTATACCATTATGTTCGATATTATCTGTAATTTTTTCATTAGGATATGCTCTTTTCAAAACTGAAGCTACTCTTGCTAAAAGTATCTGTGTATTATATGGCTTTGTTATAAAATCATCTGCTCCTAAAGTTATTCCCATAAGTTCATCAATATTTGTACTTCTACTTGTTACAAATATTATAGGTGTTTTTGAAAAACTCCTTATTTCTGTACATATTTTAAATCCATCATCATTTGGTAAATTTATGTCCAACAGTATTAAATCTGGATTATACTCTTTTACTTGATTTGTAATGTTATTGAAATCATGTATTTTTATTGTTTTATATTTATTTAAATCTAATAAATTATGAATCTCATTTCTTATTAGTTCATTATCTTCTATTATCATTATAGTAAACATTCTTTTTCTCCATCTCCTCACATATTTTATTCTATTATGTTAGGTTTATTTCAATTATAAATTAACCAATAATTATGCCTTATGGTTATTATAGCATTTCTCATTATCTAAGCACTATATTTATAGTTTTGTGTAATTAAAAAGAAAGTCATAAAAGACTTCCTATTAAATATTGTTATACTTGTTCAATTTAGTTTTTTAAGCTCATGATACATTATCTTGCTTTATTATAGTTATATGTTAAATCATTTTATGCACTAAATGCCTTATATGCATTTAAAACTATATCTGTATTTTCCTCATCTAATATATAATTTAAAATCCTTGCCATATTAAAATCTTCATCTATACAACCTCTATATAGATTCATAGCTATCCTTATTAGAGTTTTTTCAGATTTAGATGACTTTTCAAATCTTTTTAATATCATATCTCTATTTAAATTATTGTTTAATAGTAAATCTGTATTATAAAACATCTCCATCGACGAAAGAATATAGTATGCAGAACAAATATATTTATCATCTTCATTTATTTTACCAAGTCTATATTTATAATACTTTTCATGTAGTTCATTCTTAAAGCTTATTACTGTGAGAATGGGAAATTATTTGTAAAAGATGATTTCACACCTAGTATTGTACGAAGAATATTTAGAGAATATCTAAGTGGTATAGGTTTTGATGCTATAGCTAGAAATCTTTACAATGATGATATACCTACTCCTAGTCAAGTTGCTTGTATTAAAAGTGCCTCATCTAAATGGAATGGCTCATCTGTAAGATGTATTCTAGAAAATCCTCATTTTATAGGTAATTTAGTTCAAGGAAGGACTACAACTAAAAGTGTTACTTCTACTAAAAGAAATACTGCTTCTAATGAAGATTTAATTATTATTGAAAATACCCATGAAGCTATAATCTCTAAGGATGAGTTTAATGCAGTTCAACAACTAATATCTTCTCGTAGAAGAAAAAGACCTGCTCAAAGTACTCATATATTTAGTAATATTCTTATATGTGCAGATTGTAGTCATGGTATGCATTTTAAAAAGAATAGAAAAGGATATATCTGTGGTAGCTTCAATAAGCATGGTATTAAAGCTTGTAGCTCTCATATAATACGTGAACAAAATCTGAAAGATATAATTCTATCTGATATAGATTTTATCTTAACCACTATATCTAATAAATCATTTTTAGATAATATTAGTTCAAATTTAAATAAAGAATCTAAATCTAGTAAAAATAAATTAGATAGCATAGAAACTAAAATTTCAAAGCTAACTACAAGGAAAAATAATGCTCTTAATAAATTCATCGATGATTGTATCAGTAAAGATGATTACGATAATCTTGTAGAAAGTATTAACTCAGAACTAAATGAATTAAAAAGTGAAAAACTGTTGCTTGAAAGTACTATGAGTACTAATTTAAATTCTAACCTAAGTAGTGGTATGTGCTATTTTAAAAGTATAGCTTCTAATATAAATGATTTAACACCCGATGTAGTAAATCGATTAATAGATAAAATTGAAGTGTCTGAAGATGGTACTCCGAGAATCTATTACCGATTCTCGGAATCATCTATATGTTTATCTGATTTTATAAATCAGACTTCTTAACTATCTTCGCACAGCATTCAACGTGCATTGTGTGAGGGAACATATCTACAGGTTGTATTTCTACACACTTATACCCTCTTTCATCTAAGTATGCTAAATCTCTAGCTAAAGTAGATGGATTACATGAAACATACACTACTCTATCTGGTTTCATTGATACTATCGTATCTAATACCTTTTCATCGCATCCTTTTCTAGGAGGGTCTACTACAACTACATTTGCAGTTTTTCCTTCACTGTACATTTTAGGAACGACTTCTTCAGCTTTTCCAACATAGAATTCCACATTATTTAAGTTGTTTAATTTAGCATTAATTTTAGCGTCTTTTATAGCATCTTCAACTATTTCAATACCATATACCTTAGTAGCTTTTTGTGCTAAAAATAGAGATATTGATCCTATTCCACAGTATATATCAAATACAGTATCATTTTCCTTTAACTCTGCATATTCTAATGCTTTATTATATAAAACTTCAGTTTGAACAGGATTAACTTGGAAGAATGATAATGGAGATATTTCAAATACTAAATCTCCGATGTAGTCATTTATCTTTCCATTTCCATATATAACTTTATTTTCTTTTCCTAATATTACATTAGTTTTAGCTTTATTAACATTAAGAACTAAAGTCTTAAATCCTAGTATATTTTCTTTTAATACAGAAGCTAACTCATTTAGATGTGGTAAATTAGTTCCATTAGCAACTAAAACTACCATTACCTCATTAGTTGTAAAACCAACCTTTGTCACTAAGTGTCTTAAAACTCCTGTATGAGTAGTTTCATTATAAATACTTACATTATAAGCTTGAATATAAGTTTTTATTATCTTTATTATTTTATCATTTATATCATGTTGTATTACGCACATATCAGTAGGTATAACATCATGGCTCTTCTTTTTGTAAAAACCTATAGCAGTTGAACCATTTATATTTTGTATTGGAAATTGAGCCTTATTTCTATATCTACAAGGACTTTGCATACCTATCGTTTCATGTATTTCAACATTTTCTAATTTTCCTATTCTAGATATAACTTGCTTAACCTCATTTGTTTTTAACTCAAGTTGCTTATTGTAATCTAACTCTTGTATTTGACATCCACCGCAGTCTTTTAAATCATCACTACAGATTCTATCAACTCTAAATGGTGATTTTTCAATTATTTCAACTATATCTCCTACTGCATAGTTCTTTTTAGACTTGTTTATTCTTACTTTTACTTTATCTTGTATTAATCCGCCCTCTACAAAAACAGTAAAACCTTCATATTTTCCTATTCCTACTCCACCTTGACCTATATCAACTATATCTACAACATACTCTTTATTTTTTGATAACATAGGTTAGTCCTCCGTACATTTATTTTTTTAAATCCAATATTTTATTTTACCAAAAAAATAAGAGCTTTTAAAGCCCTTATATAAATAAATCTTTAGTTTTAATCCCTTGATATAATTGTATTGATGCAAATATAAATAGCACACACCCAAGTACTGGACCTGTCACTATAAGAATTTCTGCTAAATTTTGAGATATTCCACTATCAACTATCATTTTTAATGAAGCTACATAATCTTGCTTTACATTTATACCATATCTTATCCATGTTACAGCAGTCATAAATGCAACTGGTATTACACTCATGGTCATGTAAAACCCTGTCATCGTTCTTTGTTTAACTCCCTTTAATCCTATATATATCGGTATAAAAAATAATATAGGTAAAAAGAATCCAAAGAATTGAGGAGTTAAAGCTAAAAATAGCATTGCACAAAATAAAAAGCTAGTTATATACTTTCTAAGGTTTATAGTTTTTCCTTGAAAGTCACATAATGATGCTGTTAAATATCTTGTGTAAACTTCTATTACTGACTCTATTTTATTTTTTTCCTTAGTCGATTTTAATTCTTTTATAACTTCTTTCCCTTTTGCATTCATTCGATTATATTGTATTTTAAATTTTTCATCGATTTCTATATTAATATATAACTTATGTAATTCTTCTAGCTTACTTATATATTTATCTTTCTTTATTTTATTTAAACTACTTATTTTTTTTAACTCATTTATTATCTGAGTTATATTAGCTGCAGCTAATTTTCCTTTCATTCCTATTGTCCCCTTATCAGTTTATATTCACATTATATAAAACTCTTCATTAATGTATATTTATATTCTATTGATTTTTAACTATCTTTCTCATAGAAATACCTATAGTCACAAATATAGTAGTCCATATACAACCCAAGAACATCCATGCTGCACTAGTCATTACATCGCCCCCCTTTTATGAAAATTCAACAATACCATCTATTTCATATTTATATTTATTTTTAATTGCCTTATATGATTGAATATATCCTACTATTAAAACACCTATAACGGCTATTCTACCTAGATTAACCCATATAACTAGACTTGGCATATTGGCAACGTAAGATGGTACCAAATTAAAGTTTCCAGCTTTAGCATAATCTAATGTAAAGAATATTAAAAATGTTATTATTGTTATAGGAGTCAAGAATTGATGGAATAGTCTAAAGTACCACTTTGGAACCTTCCATAAACCACCTTTATTCATTTCTTCAAGTGCTCTATCTTTTACACACCACCCAATTATAACTATTTCTATTAATCCTAATACTATTAATAAATAGTTACCTATCCAATTATCAACTTCTGTAAAGTATATTAACTCTGCTGTTTTTGTTAGTATTGGCTCTAACGCAACAGGAAGACCTACTATTATATATCCAAAGAATACTATCCAAGCACCTTTTTTTCTATTTATACCTGCATCTTCTTCTAATAATGCAACTAAATAGTTATACATCGCTATTGCAGATGTTATACCCGCAAAGAATAATAATAAGAACCAAACTGCTCCAAATATACCTCCACCTGTCATAGTTCTAAATACGTTAGGCAATGCCATATAAGCAAGACCTATACTTCCTTTTATACCTTCTTCACCTAAAAATGCATATGCTATAGGTATAACTGCTGTACCACCTAATATAACTTCTGCAAATTCATTTAATGATATTGTTGCTACTGAAGCAGTTATTATATCTTCATCTGGTTTAAGATAAGATGCATAATTTTGAATTATCCCCATACCTAAAGACAATGTAAAGAATATTTGACCAGACGCTGCTATTGCTGATCCCCAAGATAATTGACTAAAATCTGGATTCCATATAAAGTTTAACCCTTTTAATGAACTCCAATCTGGATTTACTGGTGCTCCTAAAGTTAATGATCTAATACATAATATGATTCCAAATGCATATAAAACAGGCATCATAATCTTTGCCCAAGACTCTATTCCCTTCATTACTGCAAAAGCTAATACTAATAATGATATTATCCAAAATATTAAATTTGATGGATTTTGTATGTAAGATGCAAAAAATTCTCCTGTTGATATACTTGAATCCATATAACCACCAGTTAAAGAATTAAATCCATATCCCAATGACCATCCTATAAGTTGATTATAATAAGAGTTAACTAATATAGTAACACCAAATGCTATCATACCAGATAAAGAACCTACTATAATTGCTTTTTTAGGAGTCATAGCCTATTTTGCTTGCAAATACATTATTGGACCCATAGTTCCATGTCCATATTTTCCTCCATATCTCCCTATACTCCATTCAACCATCATTAACGGCATACCTATCACTATTAATGCAAAGAAATATGGTATCATAAATACTCCTCCACCATTTGAAGCAGCTACATATGGAAATCTCCAAAAGTTCCCAAGACCAACAGCATTACCTGCCATTGCTAGTATAAGACCTACTTTAGATCCCCAATTCCCTCTACTTTCATCCATTTTGTATTCCCCCTTTATTTTATATGTATACTATTTTTAACATATTTATTACTTCAATTTTCAGTCTGTATGGAATTTTCTGAAAATTTTATTTTATGAAATAGCCACTATGTTTATTTGATAAACTTAGTGGCTAACTTAATATTATTAAAAGAATAGTATCACAATATTATATTGTTTTTCAATATTTTTTAATATAAATTAAAATCTTAATTTATATTTGTATTTCTTATAAAACTCTTGTAGATCCTCTGTATATTACTCCTCTAGATGCATCTACAGTTACTATTTCTCCATCTTTAACAGATTCTAATATATTTGTTGCAGATACTATAACTGGTTTATTTAAGCTTATACCTACTATAGCTGCATGAGATGTCATTCCACCTTCTTCAGTTATTATAGCAGCACATTTTTCTATATGAGAGTTCATTTCTATATCAGTCATAGTTGTAACTAATATATCACCTTCATTAAATTCTACACAATCTTCGTTACCTTTTATAATACGAACTTTACCTTCTACAGTTTTAGATCCTACACCTATACCTTTTACTATTTCTTCACTTATAACATGAACTTTTATTAGGTTTGTAGTTCCGCTTATTCCAACTGGAACTCCAGCAGTTATAACTACTAATTCACCATTATTTATGTATCCTGCATTTTTAGATGTTTCTATAGAGTTTTCTATAACCTCATCTGTATTTCCTGCTACTTCAGCTTTAACTGGATAAACACCCCAAGTAAGAGCAAGTCTTCTCATTACCTTCTCATCATTTGTAGTAGCTATTATTGGACACTTAGGTCTGCACTTAGATACCATTCTAGCAGTATGTCCTGATGAAGTTGAAGTTATTATAGCTGAAGCATTTAAATTAACTGCTGTTGTACAAGTAGCATGACTTATAGCATCTGTAACAGTTTCGTTATTTCTAGAATTCTTTTCTAATAAGTTATCATAATTTAAAGTTTCTTCAGTTCTCTTTGCTATAGTAGCCATAATTTTTACTGCTTCTACTGGATATTTACCAGCAGCAGTTTCTCCTGATAGCATTATTGCATCTGTTCCATCGTATATAGCATTTGCAACGTCTGTAACTTCTGCTCTTGTTGGTCTAGGATTTCTCATCATAGAATCTAACATTTGAGTAGCTGTTATTACTGGCTTTCCTGCTTTATTACATTTTGCTATCATCATTTTTTGAACTACAGGTATTTCTTCTGTTGGTATTTCAACTCCAAGGTCCCCTCTAGCAACCATTATACCATCAGATACAGCTATTATATCATCTAAGTTATCTACACCTTCTTGGTTTTCTATCTTAGATATTATTTGTATATCTGTTGCATTGTTTCTTTCTAAAACTTCTCTTATAGCTAATACGTCAGAAACTTTTCTAACGAAAGATGCAGCTATAAAATCTATTCCTTGAGATATACCAAATTCTATATCACTTATATCCTTATCAGTTAATGCTGGCAAGTTTATTTTTACTCCTGGTACGTTTACACCTTTGTGGTTTTTAACTATTCCTGAGTTTTCAACTATACAAAGTATGTCATCACCATTTACTTCTTCAACTCTAAGACCAACTAATCCGTCATCTATTAATATAGTATCCCCAGCAACTACATCATTTGCAAGTCCTTTATAACTTACTGTACATATTTCTTTTGTTCCTATAACATCTTTCATTGTTATAGTGAATTTTTGACCTTCTTCTAATAGTACTTCTGGTTGATCAAAATTCCCAGTTCTTATTTCTGGTCCTTTTGTGTCTAGTAATAGAGCCACTGGCTTATTTAACTTTTCTCTAACCTTCTTTACTAAATCCATTCTTCCTTTATGTTCTTCATGTGAACCATGAGAGAAATTCATTCTAGTTACATTTAATCCATTTTCAATTAATGCAGTTAATACTTCTTCCTTCTCTGATGCAGGTCCTAATGTACAAACTATTTTAGTCCTCTTAGTGTTTTTTAACATATATATATTCCTCCTAAATTATATAGATAGTATTTTTACCATTTCATAAGTATCCTTATCAAATTCTTTAGTCATTGATAAAGCTTCATGTATGTCCATGTCTATGATTTTATTGTCTCTTATACCTACTACTCTAGCAGCTTTACCATCTAATAATAGCTCTACTGCTCTTACTCCCATTCTACTTGCTAATATTCTATCAAATGCTGTTGGGCTACCACCTCTTTGGACATGTCCAAGTACAGTTACCCTTAAGTCTGCTCCTGTCTCTTTTATTACTTCTTTTCCTAAGTCTTGAGCATTTCCAACACCTTCAGCTAAAACTATTATACTGTGTCTTTTTCCTCTTTTTTGAGTAGTCTTTAATTTATTACATACATCTTCTACTTTAAAGTCTACTTCTGGAACTATTACAGTTTCTGCCCCCCCTGCAAGACCTGCATATAAAGCTAAGTCTCCACAGTGTCTTCCCATTACTTCTATTATGTTAACCCTTTCATGAGAAGAAGATGTGTCTCTTATTTTACCTATAGCATCTATTATTGTATTTTGAGTTGTATCAAATCCTATAGTATAATCAGTATAAGCTAAATCATTATCAATAGTTCCTGGAATACCTATAGCTGGAAATCCTAGATCACTAAGTTTCTGAGCACCATTAAATGATCCATCTCCACCTATAACAACTAGACAATCAATACCATACTTTTTAAGAACTTTTACTCCTATTGCTCTTCCTTCTTCAGTTTTGAATTCTTCACATCTAGAAGATTTTAATATTGTTCCACCTCTATGTATAATATCTCCAACAGAAGATAGATTCATTTCTTGTATATCTTCTTCTATTAATCCTTTATATCCTCTGTTGATACCATAAACCTTACATCCATAGTATATTGCTGACCTAACAACAGCTCTTATAGCTGCATTCATTCCTGGAGCATCTCCTCCACTTGTCAATATTCCTATAGTTTTCATGGCTTTACCTCCTATATTCTCTATATTAACACCCTTAGGGACATTTTTAGTCCCTATTATGTTTTTTTATCCCATTATGAGTAAAAAAATTAGGTCTACTAAAATGTCCATTTTATGATATTATAACATAATTTTTCCAATTTTTTTATATTAATATTATATAATAAAATTTTTATTTTAATATCCTAATTTTTTTATATTTATTAACTATCTTATCTTTATATTTTCTTTTGGAAGTATATTATTTAATTCAGTAATTAATCTATCAGAAATAGTTACACTAAATCCATTATATTTATATAATTTTTTAGTATCCTCTGCATATAAAAATATATTTTCTTCTCCTGGATATCTCTTTAATATATTAGATATATTCTCCATCATATTTAAATTATTATATGAATCTACTTTTAAATATAAACCATTTTTCGAGTTTTTTCTATGGTTTTCTGTATTATTAATATGTTTTTTTGAATCATATATTCCTCTATTTAGTTGATATACATTATCTATATCTACAATATCTCTTGCTACAATCTTAGGTTCTTCCCCTTCTTTTATATTTAATACTCCTCTTATAAAGATTATACTATCTTCATTTAGAATTTGGTTATATTTTTTTAAGGTTTGAGGGAATACTATAACTTCTATATTTCCATACAAGTCTTCTAAGTCTAAAAATGCCATTATATCATTACGTTTCGTAGTTTTTATAGTTTTATTTGCTATCATACCGCCCATTATTACATCTCTTTCATCTAAACTTAAGTATGATTCTTCATCTTCTTTTAAGGAATTTAATTTTCCATTATCTATCGATGTATTCTTAGTTAAAATTTCCTTGAACTCTGATAGTGGATGTCCACTTACATACATTCCTAAAACCTCTTTTTCTAAACTAAGTTTTTCTCTTTCTTGATATTCAGGTAATTTAGGTATTGTATTAGTCTCTTGTAAGTTATTTTCTTCACTAGCTCCAAAAACATCAAATAATGATATTTGACCTTGTACATTTTTCTTTCTATCCATAGATATACTATCTAAGACATTTTCATATCCAGCCATTAGACTTGCTCTATTTTCACTTATTTCATCAAAAGCACCACATTTAATTAAACTTTCTATAACTCTCTTATTAGTATCTTTTGAATCTAATCTTTTAGCTAAATCTGAGAAATCTACAAATTCACCATTAAGATTTCTTTCATTAATTATATTTTCTATAATATTTACACCAACATTTTTAACTGCTGCTAGTCCAAATCTTATATTATTTCCTTCAACCGAGAATTTAGAAAAACTTTTATTTATATCTGGCTTTAATACTTCTATACCTAATGCATTACATTCTCTTATATATTCTACAACCTTATCTGTATTTCCCATTACACTAGTTATTAAAGCAGCCATAAATTCAACTGGATAATATGCTTTTAAATATGCTGTTTGATACGATAAAACACCGTATGCCGCAGCATGCGATTTATTAAATGCATACTTTGCAAAGTCTATCATATCATCAAATATCTGATTAGCTATATCTTCTGGTACACCATTTCTTATACACCCAGCTATCTCTATATTTCCATTCTCATCTTCTTTTCCGTAAACGAAGTATCTTCTTTCCTCTTCCATTACGTCCATTTTTTTCTTACCCATAGCTCTTCTAACTAAGTCACTACGTCCATAAGTATATCCGCCTAATTCTCTAACAACTTGCATAACTTGTTCTTGATAAACTAAACATCCATAGGTAACTTCCATGATAGGTTTTAGCTTTTCATGTAAGTATGTTACATTTTGTGGATTAGTTTTATTTTCAATGTAAGTTGGTATGGAATCCATAGGACCTGGTCTATATAAAGATATTCCCGCTACTATATCTTCAAAATTATCTGGCTTTAATTGTTTCATGAATACCCTCATACCAGCACTTTCTAACTGGAATACACCTAATGTATTTCCTGAAGATAAAAGTTCAAATACCTTGGGGTCATCATAATCCATCTTTGAAAAATCTATTTTTCTATTATGATTCTTTTCTATTAAGTTAAGTGCATCTCTTATTACTGTAAGCGTTCTAAGTCCTAAGAAATCCATCTTTAGCAGACCAAGTTCTTCTAGTGTAGTCATTGTAAATTGAGTTGTTATAGCATCTTGATGTTTATAAAGTGGAACATATTCATCTACTGGATTTTTAGATATAACTACACCTGCTGCATGAGTAGATGCATGTCTTAACATACCTTCTATTCTCTTTGATATATCTATAACTTCTCTAGTTTCTCTATCTTGTTGATATAAATCTCTTAGTGTTGGATTAGTTTCTAGTGCCTTATCAATAGTCATACCAAGTGCAAAAGGTATTTCCTTTGCTATTTTATCAACTTTATTATATGGTATGTCTAAAACTCTTCCTACATCTCTTATAGCCGCTTTTGCTCCCATTGTTCCAAATGTTATTATCTGAGCAACATGGTCTTCTCCATATTTTCTTTTAACATAATCTATAACTTCTTCTCTTCTTTCATAACAGAAGTCTATATCTATATCTGGCATAGATACACGCTCAGGATTAAGGAAACGCTCAAATAGAAGAGAATATTTTATAGGGTCTATATCCGTTATCTTTAATGTGTATGCAACTATAGAACCTGCAGCACTACCTCTTCCAGGACCAACCATTATATTATTTTCTTTTGAGAAGTTTATAAAATCCCAAGTTATTAAGAAATATTCTACATAACCCATCTTCTCAATTACACCTAACTCGTAGTTAAGTCTATCTATAATTTCTTGGCTTGGATTATCATATCTTTCTTCAAGACCTTTAAAACATAATTCTCTTAGATAAGTATCTGGAGTATATCCTTCTGGTACATCATATTTAGGAAGATGTATTGTATTAAAATCAAATTCTATATTACACATTTCAGCTATCTTAACTGTGTTATCTATAGCCTCTGGTGCATATGGAAATAATTCTTCCATTTCTTCTCTTGATTTTAAATAAAACTCATCACTACCAAATCGCATTCTATTTGGGTCATTCACTGTTTTTCCCATTTGTATACACATTAGTACATCATGTATTTTAGAGTCTTCTTTATTTACATAATGTATATCATTAGTTGCAACTAATGGTATATTAATTTCCTTAGATAATTTTACTAAAGCTGCATTGACTTCCTTTTGTTCTGGTAAACCGTGATCCTGTATTTCTAAATAAAAATTCCCTTCTCCAAATATATCTCTATATTGTAATGCTATATTTTTAGCCTTTTCATAATTCCTATCCATTAAAGCCTGAGAAATATCTCCTGCTAAACAAGCAGATAGTGCTATTATTCCATCACTATATTTTTTTAACTCATCTATATCTACTCTAGGCTTATAATAAAATCCTTCTACATATGAAGTAGATACCATTTTAATTAAGTTTTTATATCCATCCATATTTTTAGCTAGAAGAATTAAGTGTCCTTGTCTTTTATCATAGTTAGGATCTTTATCTCTCAAGCTACGTGGAGCTGTATATACTTCACAACCTATAATTGGTTTTATTCCTTGTTTTTTAGCTTCTTTATAGAAATCTATTACACCAAACATACATCCATGGTCTGTTATGGCAACAGAACTCATATTTAATTCTTTTGCTCTACTTATAAGGTTCTTTACTCTAGAAAAACCGTCTAGTAAGCTATATTCAGTATGAACATGAAGATGTGCAAAATCTTTACTCATCCTATCACCTCCTAGATTATTCTTTAATTTTACCATAAAATTTATTTATCTTGAGCGATGTATCAATAAAATACATCATATTACTATCGATATGATATTAATATACCAATCAAATATGATTAATATATTTTATTGATTATATGATTAAATAATCTTAATCTAATTAGTTAGTTAAAGTGTAATTACCCAAAATAAAAGGAGATATATCAAAATATATCCCCTTTTTATTTATTCTTGCTTACTTCTTAAGTCATTCGCTATTTCTTCTATTTTCCTTAGTCTATGGTTAACTCCAGATTTTCCTATTGGATGTTCTAACATTTCTCCTAATTCCTTTAGGGTCATGTCTTCACACTCTAACCTAATTCTAGCTATCTCTTGTAAATTTTCTGGTAGACTACTTATACCTATCGTATCTTGGATAAGCTTTATATTTTCTATCTGTCTAACAGATGCATTTACAGTTTTTGAAAGATTTGCAGTTTCACAATTAACTATACGATTTACATTATTTCTCATAGCCTTCACTATTTTCGTATTTTGTAGGCTTAAAAGGGCATTGTGTGCTCCTATTATACTAAGTAAATCTGATATTTGTTCACTTTCTTTTAAGTATACTACAAAGTTATTTTTTCTTGAAACAACCTTACAGTTGAATCCTAATTTATTTATTAAATCTTTTAAAGATTTAGCAAAATCCTCATTATTAGTTACAAATTCCATATGATAGTTTTTTCCAGGATCACTTATAGACCCGCCTCCTATGAATGCGCCTCTTATAAATGACCTTATACACTCTTCATTTTGTAATAAGTTTTCAGGAACTTTATTTACAGTATAAAATCCATCCCCTGGTTCTAATATTCCAAGCTCTCTTAATAAATTTTCTGATCCCATTTCACTTGTTACTATAAGAACATAACTATTATTTCTTTTTAACATTTGATTCTTATTTACAGATATAGTAGTATTTATACCAAAATTTTGTTTAAGTAATTTAAATACTTTTCTTGCTACAGAATTTAATTCTGTAGTAATCTTTAAATTCAATTTTCTATAACCTGCAATCTGTATACTTCCTGCTAATCTAACTATTGCAGCTAATTCAGTCATATTACAATAATCATCATTAGATATAACCCTTGCTAATTCATTTTTAGTTTCAGCTGAAAAAGACATATCTATCACCTATTTTACTAGTTCTTTTTTAGCCTTTTTTTTATTTCTTGCAAGGCTACTTTTATTATTTCTTTTTCGTCATCATATCTAGCCAAATCAACAACTCTATCTAAGTGTATAAATTTAGCATCAATGAATCCTTCTTCTTTTTGTGGAACTGTATTCATATTTCTTGCTTGCATTAAGTACCAAAAAACCGTTTTATGAACAGCTCTATTTTCATCCCAGTTTTCTTTAAATGTGTAATGAATTTCTCCTAAGTACTTTAATATATCTGCTTTTACTCCTGTTTCCTCTAGTACTTCTCTAAGTGCTGCTTCTTGTCTATTCTCTCCTTCTTCTACCTTTCCCTTTGGTAAAACCCAATCTCCATTGAATTTTCTAAGTAAAAGTATAGCATTGCCAAAAAGCACTACACCACCGGCACTAACCTCTTCTCTCATAGATGTTCACTCCTTAAAACTAACATAATAATAAGGATTTCTACATAAATCTTTAAAATCCTTTTTTACTTATCTTTGTCATTATCATGACGTAGTGCCAAATTAATTACTATATCTGAAATATGACCTGCATCGTGTCTAATATAATTATTTTTTATTTCAATTAGATTTTCTTCTATAGTTTTTGCTCCCATAGTTTTTAATATTTTTCTTTGTTTATCATCTAATATAACTTGTTTTGCACCATCTTTTTGATATCTATCAATCATTTCTTTAGGCAAAACTTCATTATTAGATATTACATAATCTATTATATTTTTATTGGTATGCTTTACTATAGCATTGACATGATCTAAAACATTATGGTCATCTGTTTCTCCTGGTTGAGTCATTATATTACATATATACACTTTAGGAGCTTTAGATTTTTCAATTGCATCAACCACTCCATTTACTAATAAATTCGGTATTATGCTCGTATATAAACTTCCTGGACCCATAATAATTATATCAGCATTTTCTATAGAGTTAATTACCTCATCTAAAGGTACTGCATCTTGTTCATCTAAATATACTCTTTCTATATAGGTTTTGTCATCTTTAACCTCTTTTGGTATTCTAGATTCACCTTTTACTATTTTCCCATTTTTTAGCTTTGCTATCAAGTTTATATCATTTAAAGTTACTGGTAGAACTTTTCCTGTTATGGCAAATATTTGACTCATTTTATATAATGCAACTTCAAAGTTTCCGTATAATCCATTCATAGCAGCTAAAAATAAATTCCCAAAACTCTGACCTTTTAAAGCGCCTTCTGTAAATCTATATTGCATAACTTCTTTCATAGTTGGTTCTATATTAGCTAAAGCTAGTAAGCAGTTTCTTATATCTCCAGGAGGTAACATACCCAAGTCTTCCCTAAGTACACCAGATCCTCCACCATCATCTGCAACAGTAACAATTGCAGTTATATTACGAGTTCTCTTTTTCAATCCTCTTAAAAAAACAGATTGACCCGTTCCTCCTCCGATAACTACTACATTAGGATCCGTACTTTCTTTATCATCTATCGTAATCGATTTTAATCTTTCACCTTTCGCCTTCTTATATACATATATAGATGTTAATAAAGCAATCCATCCTACAATTCCTATGACCATAAATATACTTGTCATTTTTGCCTCCATACTATCTTAACATAGAGTCTCTATGCTTTTTAACCACTCTATAACCTCTATTAACTAAATCATCGTATATAAGATTTGATATAGTAACTGATCTGTGTCTTCCTCCTGTACATCCAATTCCTATTACTAGATGTTGTTTTCCTTCCTCAATATATTGAGGAACTAAAAACTGTATCATATCAGTAAGTTTTGCATAAAACTCTTCACTAATCTTAGAGTTCATAACATAATCTCTAACTTCTTTATCATCACCAGTCTTAGGTCTTAAATCTTCAATATAATATGGATTAGGTAAGAATCTAACATCAAATACAAGATCACAGTCAGATGGTATTCCATGCTTAAATCCAAAAGATACTACTGATATTGTTAGCTTAGGATTATTCTCACCTATAGAGTATATTTTTCCAATTTCCTCTTTTAAATCTTTAGGCTTCATATTTGTTGTATCTATTATACAACTTGCCTTTTCCCTTAAAGGCTCTAATATCTTTCTTTCCATTTTTATACCTTCTGGTATTTGTATATTCTTAGATAATGGATGATTTCTTCTTGTCATCTTATATCTTTTTAATAAAACATCGTCTGAACAATCTAGATAAAGTATTTCATATTGATAATTTTCTTTTTCCAAATATGCTAAACTTTCGTAAAGCGTTTCAAAGAACTTTCTTCCTCTTATATCTATACCTAAAGCAACCTTATCTATACTAGAATTAGGTTGATAGCATAACTCTGCAAATTTAGTTATTAAGGCAGGAGGTAAGTTATCTACACAGTAAAAACCCATGTCTTCTAAAGCTCTCATAGCTTCACTTTTTCCTGAACCTGATAGTCCTGTTACAATTACAAATTTCATAATATTCCCCCTTTTCACCTATATTTTTATATTTTCTATTAATGATAAATCTACACTTGCTTCTTTTACAATTTTCATGGCTAAATCGAAGTTACCTACATTCTGAGGTATATGAGCATCTGACCCTATGATAAATTTATTTCCTATGCCTTTTATTTTAACTAATTGACTACTATTTAAAAATCCATGACTACTATTTATTTCTAATCTTGTATCTGTATTTTTTGCTACCTTCGCTATTTCTTCTATATACACATCACCCTTATCTCCAGGATGAGTTATTATGAATATGTCATTATTTTTCATAGCATTTATTATAGCCTTAGTATTGTAATCTTTAGATTTTTCATTTTTTATCATGTAGTTATTACAATGATTAAACATACTTTTTAAAGATGTCGGCGTAGATGCAAAATGATATCCAGCCATAATATAGTCACAGTTTTCAATAATTTTATCATTTATGTCTATATTTCCGTAACTATCTAAAATATTACATTCCATACCAAGAAGAATTTCTATATTTGAATATTTTTCATTTAATTTATCTATTTCTTCTCTCATCTTATAAATATCATTTAATTTTATTCCATATGCTAAATGTTTATATCCATGGTCTGATATTCCTATTGTTTTAATACCTTTAGAAATAGCTTCTAATACATTCTCTTCTATAGTTCCTTTCCCATGGCTATATTTAGTATGAGTATGATAATCTGCTAGTATTTGCATTTATTAATCCTCTCCAAGTATTTTGACTTCTTCCTCTAAAGTTATTCCATATTTTGATTTTACTGTACTTTTAACTATATACATTAAATCTAAAATATCCTTAGCTTTAGCATTCCCTAAATTTACAACAAATCCACAGTGCTTTTCAGAAACTTGTGCACCTCTTAGTGTAAGTCCTCTTAATCCGCTATCATCTATTAATTTAGCTGCGAAATGACCTTCTGGTCTTTTAAATGTACTTCCTGCACTTGGTAAGCTTAAAGGTTGCTTTGTAACTCTTCTTTGAGTAAAATCAGCCATTGTTGCTTTTATTTCATCGTAACTTCCATTTTCTAACTCTATCTGAGCAGATAATACTATATAATCTGTTCTTGAAAGTATACTTCTTCTATAAGAAAACTCCATTTGTTCATTTGTAAAGTCAAGTATATTTCCATCTGTATCCATAAGTCTGACAGACTTAACTATATCCTTCATTTCTCCGCCATAAGCACCTGCATTCATAGCTAATGCTCCTCCTAGAGTTCCTGGTATACCAGCCGCGAATTCAAATCCTTTTAGTTCAGCTCTTAATACAGCTTTTCCTACAAACGAAAGTAATGCACCAGATTGTATATTTACTATATTTCCATCGATATTAAAATCATTGAAGTTATCTGATATTTCTATTACTACTCCTCTAACTCCACCATCTTTCACTAAAAGGTTAGATCCATTACCTATTACAATATAAGGTACATTTTCTTCTTTTAAAAGCTTTACAACTTTCGCTATTTGTTCTTCTGTTCTAGGTTTAACTAATATATCTGCCGGTCCACCTACTCTAAAAGAAATATGCTTTTTCATAGGCTCATCTAATTTTATATCTTCTTTATCTATTATATTTAACAAACATTCATATATATATTTCTTATTCATTAAATTTCCTCCATAATTAAAATATTTATTAATTTATCGCTTACATTTACACTATATTATTTTTATATAATTAATATAATAATGTATTAAAAAAAAAATAACAATATAAAAAGGTCTTAAAAGTATTAAAAAAGCGTTGATATTACTATATCAACGCACTATTTTCTATAATATATAATTTTACTTATTATGTGCCGCTTTCTCACTACTTTGGTTTCGTATAAATATTTTATTATACATATATGGAATTAAAATAGCACCACCTATCATATTACCTATTGTTACAACTATTAAATTAGTTATTAATTGTCCTATAGTTACATTAGCACCTAATAGCATACCCATTGGTATAAAAAACATATTTGCAACACTATGCTCAAATCCACATAGTACAAATAGCATTATCGGAAACCAACAAGCAAAAATTTTAGATATTATATCTTGTGCTGCTGTTGCCATCCATACGGCTAAAACAACTATCATGTTACACAATATACCCCTTATAAGAGCCTCTAAAATGGTAAGCGTTGATTTTGACTGTGCAATTGATATTACTTTATTTGATGCATCACCATTAAATGTACCTGCGTAGAAAATTGCTACTGCTAAAAGCGTTGAACCTATAAAGTTTGCAATATACACTAGTGACCAATTCCTAAAAAGTTCTCTTAATGTTATCTTTTTATTCATAACAGCTAATGTCATTAAGTTATTACCAGTAAATAGCTCAGCACCACATATAACTACTAACATAAGTCCTACAGGAAACACAGTAGCTCCAACTAATCTAGCTAAACTAGCATCTATATTAGATAGTGTTTGAGATGCTAATATATTTCCTGCTCCTCCTAAGCCTATAAAAATTCCTGCAAGTATACCCAACCATATACAACTAGTTGTATCTAGGCTAGCTTTTTTAATACTTGCATTTATAGTAGCATTTGCTACTTCTTCGGGTGTTAAGAATCTTTTGTCCATAAGTCTACCCCCTAATATTAATACGCTTTCAAGAAAATTAATGCCTTTCATTTCAAATGTTTATACTCTATAGAATAATATTTTTATGTACACTTCATACATAAAAATATTATTCTATATAAGTTTTTGTCTTTTTTTGTTTAATGTATACAAAGTATATATTTTAGTGTATAATTGTTAATGCTGCTAAATTACTAGCTGCTATTATTTTTAAAATTATATGTCAATATTTTATATTTAATTAACAATTTTTTAAGGAGGAATTATAAATGGCAGATAAAAAAATGCTTATGCCTGCTGAAATAGCTGAGTATACTATTGAAGCTGGTGTAAAAAAGGCTACTACACCAAATAAAAAAGTTCTAGCATCTGCATTCTTAGCTGGTGCATATATAGCATTCGGTGCATTAGGATCAGTTGGTGCAGCTTACAACTTATTAGCAAATCCTGATACTTACGGTTTAGGTAAAATGGTTGCAGGTCTTATGTTCCCTGCAGGTCTTATGTTTGTACTAATAGCTGGTGCAGACTTATTTACAGGTAACATATTAATAACTCTTGCTGCTCTAAAGAAAAGAGTAACTTGGGGACAAGCTTTCAAAAACTGGGCTCTAGTTTGGATTGGTAACTTACTAGGAGGAGCTTTAGTAGCGTATCTTGTAAGTTTATCTGGCGTATTTGATTGGAGTAATGGTTTATATGGTGGAGTTATCGTTAAAACTTCTATGGGTAAACTTGGATTTACTTGGGTTGCTGCAATAGCTTCTGGTATATTATGTAACTGGATAGTTTGTGCTACTGTTTGGATGACTTACGGAGCTAAAGATGTAACTGGAAAAGTTTTAACTGGATTCTTTGGTATATTCTTATTCGTATGTACTGGATTTGAACACTGTGTTGCAAACATGGCATACTTATTCGCTGGATTATTTAGTAAAGCAAACCCTGCATATTTAGAAGCGGCTCACAAAACAGCTACTGATGCTGCTGCTATAAACATACCTAATATATTTATGAATAACTTAATACCTGTTACTATAGGTAATATATTAGGTGGTGCAATATTTGTTGCAGGAATTTACTACTTCCTATTTGTTAATAAAAAAGAAAATTCTATCGCTGAAAAGAAAACAGCATAGTCTTTAGTAATATATTTTTTAAAAGAGGTTGTTCTATAAGTTTAGTTCAATCTCTTTATTTATATCGCATTAATATTTATACTATTATATACAAAATATATTTATATATTAAATAAAAGGAGGTTTTAATTATGCACAGCTTTATTAAAGAGTCTTGGTATGAAATATTAGTTACTACCATATATATAATCAACTTCTTAGCAATTATAAACTTAATTTTTAGAGAAAAAAGAAGTATTGAAGCTACTGTGGCATGGGTTCTTGTATTAACTACTGCTCCAGCTATAGGTTGTATTTTATATATAGCAGTCGGTAGAGGCATTTCTAAAAATAACATGTTCAAAATTAAAGAAGCTGAAGATAAGATTTTAAAGGAAAATATAATAGATACTCAAATTAAATTAGATCGTAATGATAATTTTGAACCAAATTTAATTGGGTATAAAGATATGATATATGCTTTAGCTAATTCAAATAATTCTCATTTTACAACTAATAATGATGTAGAAATTTTTCCTGAACCAAATGATTTCTTTGAGTCTTTATTAGAAGAATTAAAAAAAGCTAAACATCATATAAATATACAATTTTATATTTTTAAAGATGATGAAATAGGAAATAAAATAATAGATATTTTAATAGATAAAGCTCAAAATGGTGTTGAAGTAAGACTATTATATGATGCTGTAGGTAGCAGATTATTCAGTGATAAATCTATCCACAAACTAAAAAAATCTGGAGTAAAAGTTGGTGCGTTTTTCCCTTCTTTTATGAAAGTTATAAACTTTAATCTTAACTACAGAAATCATAGAAAAATAGTTGTAATAGATGGTAATGTTGGATTTATAGGTGGAAATAATATTGGAGATGAGTATCTAGGTAAAGATCCTAAATTCGGATATTGGAGAGATACTCACTTAAAAATTACTGGTGATTCTGTTAAAGATCTTAATATAAGATTTATACTGGATTGGAGATATACGACTAAAGAGGACTTAGTTTTAGATAAATACTTTGGAAATGAAACTCTAAGGCTATCTAATTCTAAAGCATGTAAAGATATCGGTATTCAAATAGTTTCTAGTGGCCCTGATAGTACTGAATTAGATGAGATTAAGTACGGTTATATAAAAATGATACAAAAAGCAAAAAAATATATTTATATACAAACACCTTACTTTATCTTAGATAAAACCCTTACAGATACATTGAAAATAGCTTGTTTCTCAGGTGTGGATGTAAGAATAATGATTCCATCTAAACCTGACCATCCTTTTGTTTATTGGGCATCTTCTTCATATGCAGGTGAGCTACTTAAGTATGGTGCTAAACTTTACAATTATGACCACAATGCTTTTCTACATGCTAAGACTATAGTAGTTGATGACTGTGTATGCTCTATCGGAACTGCAAATATGGATATTAGAAGTTTTGAACTTAACTTTGAAATAAATGCTTTTATGTATTCTTCAGAAGTTGCAAAAAAACAAAGAGCTATATTTGAAAATGATATTTTAAAATCTAAAGAAATAACATTAGATATGTATAATTCTAGATCTCGTTATATGAGACTCAAAGAGTCTATATCTAGATTACTTTCTCCTATATTGTAAAATAAATAATAAAGGGTTTACTTTTAAAGCATTATTATTTTTAAGTTCTCCCTTTATTACTATTTATTTTTATATTAGTTTTTTTGAATTTCCATATTCAACTTTTTATATACTATAATATATTTAATCAAAAATGGTTCCTCGAACACAACAATAAACATCCCCACTTTATCATAGAACATTTCTTATTTTTTTCATATTTTTAGTCTTAAATTTTTATGCATTCATAAAATTTTAATATGCTTTTATTTTACTAAATAGTTATTAAAATTAATTCTAAAATTAAAAGGAGGATTTGTATGTGCGATTTCTACTTACGTAACAAAAAATTATTCGAACAACTAGATACTTTTATTGATTCGCTGGAAACTAAAGATGGTTCTTTAATTCAAGTACTACATCATGCACAAGGTATATTTGGATATCTTCCTAAAGAAGTTCAACTATATATATCTGAAAAATTAAATATTGCTCCTGCTAAAGTTTATGGTGTTGTGAGCTTTTATTCTTATTTTACTACTGAACCCAGAGGAAAATATAAAATAAGCGTATGCTTAGGTACAGTTTGCTTCGTTAAAGGATCAGATAAAATATTATCTGAGTTCGAAAAACAACTTGGAATAAAAGCTGGGCAGACTTCTAAGGACCTTTTATTCTCATTAGATGGATTAAGGTGTGTTGGAGCATGTGGCCTTGCACCTGTTGTTGTTGTAAATGGTAAAGTATATGGTCAGTTTAAACTAGATCAAGTTGGTGAACTTTTAGATTATTATAAATCCTTAGAAAATACTACTGTATAAGTTTAAATCTTTATTAAATATTTAGGTTACTAAGGGGGATAAATCATGAGTAAAATAAAGTCATTTAATAAATTAAAAGATTTTGTTGATAAGTTAAAACCTATTCTTTATATGAGAGAAAATCATACTAAAGAAAATCCTGAAAAAAGAGAAATTTTAGTTTGTGGTGGTACTGGATGCACTTCTTCAGATAGTATCCAAATTATTGAAAATTTAAGAACTGAAATAAAAAAAGCAGACCTTGAAGGTCGTGCTGAGGTTCATTTAACATGATGCTTTGGATTTTGTGCAAAAGGACCAATAGTTAAAGTTTATCCAGATGATATATTTTATACACAGGTAAAACCTGAAGATGCTAGTGAAATTGTGCAAAGCCACTTAGTAAATCATAAAGTTGTAGAAAGATTACTGTTCGAAGAACCTACTCTAGATCATAAAAAGGTAGAAAAACATAATGATATGTCATTCTATAAAAAGCAATCTCGTGTTGCCCTTAGATATTGTGGTCATATAAATCCAGAAAATATTTTTGAATATATAGGATGTAACGGATATATAGCTTTAGGTAAATGTATATCTGAGTTATCTCCTATTGAAGTTGTAGAAGAAATAAAAGCATCTGGACTTAGAGGAAGAGGTGGTGCGGGTTTTCCTACAGGTATAAAGTTGGAGTCTGCATCTCAAACGATGGAAAAGCTACTTTAAAAGATTTAGATAATTTAAAAGAACTTGCTACAACTATAAAAAACACTTCTCTATGCGGTCTTGGAAAATGCGCTCCTAATCCGATTTTAAGTACACTTAATAACTTCTATGATGAATATCTTTCTCATGTTGTAGATAAGAAATGTCCAGCAGGTAAATGCCAATCTTTATTAAACTATATTATAACAGATGCTTGTAAGGGTTGTACAAAATGTGCTAGAGTATGTCCTGCTAAATGTATAACAGGAAAACCTAAGGAAAAACATGAAATAGATACTAAAAAATGCTTAAAATGTGGTACTTGTATGAGTAATTGTAAATTTAATGCAATTATCAAGGTATAATTCATTTTAGGAGGTATATTAATGAATTTAGTTAATTTAACTATAAATAATAAATCTGTATCTGTACCTAAAGGATCTACTATACTAGATGCAGCCAAAAAATTAAATATAAAAATTCCTACCCTTTGTCATCTTAATATGAGTGAAGTAAATATTGTTAACCAATGTTCATCTTGTCGTGTATGTATGGTTAGCGTTGGTAAAGGATTAGTTCCAGCTTGTGGAACTCTAGCAAAAGAAGGTATGAATGTTCAAACTAACACTAAGGAAGCTATAAATGCACGTAAACGTGTTGTTGAATTATTGTTATCAGACCATCCTCAAGATTGTTTAATTTGTGATAAAAACGGCAATTGTGAATTACAATCTATTGCTGCTAATTTAGGAATTAGAGAAATTAGATTTAAAGGAGAGCAATCATTTGCTAAAACAGACACTTCTACTAAATCAATCATAAAAAATTATGATAAATGTATACTTTGTAGAAGATGTGAAACAATGTGCAATGATATCCAAACTGTAGGTGTTTTATCTGGAGTTAATAGAGGTTTTAACACTAAAGTTGGTACTTTCTTTAATACTAATTTATGTGATACAGAGTGCACATTCTGTGGTCAATGTATTTCAGTATGCCCTACTGGTGCCTTAACCGAAGTAAATAATATACCACTTGTATGGGATGCCCTACATCAAAATGAGAAAACTGTAGTTGTTCAAGTTGCTCCTTCTGTTAGGGTTGCAATAGGCGAAGAGTTTGGATTAGAAGCAGGTACTATATCTACAGGCAAGATGGTCGCTGCATTAAAGTCTTTAGGATTTAAATATGTGTTTGATACAAACTTTGGTGCAGACCTTACAATAATGGAAGAGGCTGCTGAATTTATAAACAGATTCAAGGAAAATAAAAACCTACCTATATTAACAAGCTGTTGTCCTGCATGGATTAACTTCATTGAAAAGAACTATCCTGAACATCTAAACCTTACTTCTACATGTAAATCACCTCAAGGAATGTTCGGTGCCATAGCTAAAAATTATCTCGCTCCAAAAGTTTTAAATATAGAACCTAAAAATATGTATGTTGTTTCAATAATGCCTTGCGTTGCTAAAAAATATGAATGTTCAAGAAATGAATTAGGTCAAGATAATATTCCAGATGTAGATATATCTATAACTACTAGAGAATTAGCTAAGATGATTAAAGAAGCTGGCATAGATTTAGCTAATTTAGATGAAGAACCTTTTGATAGCCCTCTTGGAGAGTCTACAGGTGCAGCTGATATATTCGGTACTACTGGTGGTGTTTTAGAAGCAGCTCTTCGCACTGCATATGAATGGATAACTAACAAAGAATTAAAAGATGTAAATTTCTCTTTAGTAAGAGGATTTGAAGGAATAAAAGAAGCTAGTATTGATGTTGATGGTACTATAGTTAACGTTTGTGTAGTTAGTACATTAGGAAATGCTAGAAAGATTATGGATGAAGTAATTTCAGGTAAATCTAAATATCATATTATAGAGGTAATGGCTTGTCCTGGTGGATGTGTAGGTGGTGGAGGGCAACCATATCATCATGGCGACTATGATATTATTAAAAAACGTGCTCAAGGTCTTTATAATATAGATGAAAGCAAAAAACTTCGTAAATCTCATGAAAATCCATCTATAATTACTTTATATAATGAGTTCTTAGATAAACCATGTAGCAACATTGCTCACAAATACCTTCATACTCATTATTTTAATAAGAGTAAAATTTATAAAAACGAAGAAAGTTTAACTACTAATGAATAATTAATATCTGTATATATTATATTATAACTATAATATATAAATTAATATATAAGCCTCTAAATTGATAATTCAATTTTAGAGGCTTTATTTATTCCATATGTAATTCAGTATTTAACTGATAATTATCTCAAGCAGAGGGAGTTTTGAGCAAGGATATATCCTTTGCTATATGCGCAAAGTAACCTTTATTTATTATCTATTAACTGAGATAACTTTTTAGTAAATTCATGTGCAGAATCATAGCCCATTCCTCTTTGTCTATAATTCATAGCTGCAACCTCTAAAACCATTGCTGTATTTCTACCTGGCTTTACAGGTACCACAAGTTTTTCTGTACTTACACCTAATATTTGCTCATATTCTTTATCTAATCCTAGTCTATCATAATATTTATTTTCATCCCAACCTTCTAGATGGATTACCAAATCTATCATTTTAGATGTTTTAGTAGCGCCTACTCCATATAAGCTTTTAACATCTATTATACCCAGACCTCTTATTTCCATAAAGTGTCTTAATACTTCTGGAGCTTGTCCTACTAAAAGACTATCATCTAATTTTTTAATTTCTACAGCATCATCAGCTACAAGTCTATGACCTCTTTGGATTAACTCTAAAGCAGTCTCAGATTTACCTATACTACTCTCACCTTTTATAAGAACTCCAATCCCATATATATCAACTAATACTCCATGTATTGTTGTACGAGGAGCTAACTTATCATCTAAGTAATTTGATAATCTATTTATAAGTCTTGTTGTATTTCTCTTTGTACTTACGACGATTCTATCATATTTCTTTGCAAATTCTATAACATCAGGTTTTACTTCTAAGTCTCTCGATACAATAAGAACAGGAATTTCATGAGAAAAGAATTTATCTAAAACATCTCTTCTAGTTGCATCGTCTATATATCCAAAATAATTGTACTCTGTCTTACCTACTATTTGTATTCTCTCATATGCAAAATCTTCAAAATACCCAGCAAATTGTAGCCCTGGTCTATTTATATCTTGTGAATATACATAGTAATCTTTATTTTTTGGCATATGTACTATTTTTAAATCTAGATCTTTTACTATATCCCTTATTGATACTTTTTCAACTGATTCCATAATTTACTTTAACATCCCTTTCTAAAATAATTATATACACTTTCACTAGATGTCTTATTCATACCTTCTACTTCTAATAACTCTTCAAAGGTTGCTTTTTTTATAGCTTCTATATCCTTAAAATGATTTAATAGTGCCTTTTTTCTTTTTTCCCCTATACCTTGTATATCATCTAATTCAGATTTTGTCAAAGATTTGTTCCTAAGGCTTCTATGATAAGATATAGCATAGTTATGTACTTCTTCTTGAATACTTGCGACAAATCTATACAAATTAGAAGTTCTATCTAGCTCTATCTCCTTTTCCTGGGAAATAAGTCCCTTTGTTCTATGTTTATCATCTTTATACATTCCCCATAGAGGTATTTCTACATTATACTTATTTAAAACCTTTTTTACAGCACTAACCTGACCTTTTCCTCCATCTAATAACATTAAATCTGGGAAATCACCATATTTTAATCTTCTTTCAACTATCTCAGCCATAGAATCATAATCATTAGGACCTATGACAGTTTTGATTTTATACCTTCTATACTCCTTTTTATCTTTTTTACCATTTGTAAATACAACCATAGATCCAATAGAGTCTACCCCTTGAATATTTGATATATCAAATGATTCTATCCTTTTTGGTATATTATCTAGATTTAATATTTGCTTTAACTCTTCTAATGCACCTATACTCTTTTCATATTTTCTTTTATTCATATCAGAAAATTTCTCCAGGTATTCTATTGCATTTTTTCTTACCATTTCAATTAAACTTTTCTTTTCTCCTTTTTGAGGTACTCTTATAGTTACCTTTTGACCTTTTTTAGATGATAGCCATTCTGATAATATAAAGCTATCTTCTATTTCATCCTCTATTATTATTTCCTTAGGTACATATTCTTGTTCCATATAAAATTGCTTAACAAATGATCCTAATATTGATTCTCTTGTGCTATCCATAACTCCTTCTAGTATAAAATGTTCTCTTCCTACTATTTTTCCATTTCTTACAAAGAAAACTTGAACACAAGCTTCATCATGTGCTCTTGCCATTGCAATAACATCTTGATTTAAGTCTGATGTAGATGTATCTATTTTTTGTTTTTCCATCATATCTTCTAAACTCTTTATCTTATCCCTATATATTGCAGCTTCTTCAAAATTAAAGTCCATCGCACATTTATTCATTTTTTCTTTTAATATATCAATTAACTTTTCTTCTTTTCCAGATAGAAATAGGATTATTTCTTCTATCATTTTATTGTACTCTTCTTTAGTAACATTACCTGTACATGGCCCTACACATCTTTTTATATGTAAATTTAAACAAGGCCTCATATTAGTTTTTATAGCTCTTTCTATGTCTATGTTACAAGTTCTTATTGGATATATATTTTTTATTATATCTAATGTATCATTAACTGCCGTGGTATTAGTATATGGACCAAAATATTTAGCTTTATCTTTTATAACTTTTCTAACTTTTAATACTCTTGGGAAATCTTCGTTAGTAGTAACTTTTATATATGGGTAAGTTTTATCATCTCGTAGTAAAACATTATATTTAGGCTTATATTTTTTTATTAAGTTACATTCTAATATCAATGCTTCTAATTCTGAGTCTGTAATTATATATTCAAATTTATCAATATTTTTTACCATAGATTTTACTTTAGATGAATGATTTTTTGAAGATTGAAAGTATTGTCTAACTCTATTTTTTAGTATTTTTGCTTTCCCTACATATATTATATTATCAAATTTATCTTTCATTAGATAAACACCAGGCTCTGCTGGTAGTTGTTTTAAGTGTTCCTGTATGTCAAACAATTATTTTACCTCCAATATTATAGTTATATCTTAATTATACCCATAATTATCTATAATTTATAAAATATAATTTTAGAAAATCTAAAAAAGAGATACATCAAATCTAAATATTATATTTGACGTATCTCCTCTATTTATTTATTATTTATGATTTCCACCATTTATTTGTAACATAAATATACTTGCTACTTCTCTAGTTTTTAATTCTTTACTATCTTTATATTTATCAACATAATCAGAACTTAATATAGCTCTATCTATTTGACCATCTTCATATAAGCTAACTTCTGCACCTGTATCTTTAACAACTTTAGTATTTATTTTATTTAATTTAACATTAGCTGCATCCCAATAGTTAGGGTTCTTTTCCATTGTAAATTGATCTTCCATCTTCCAACTAGTTAAAGTGAATGGTCCATTATATAATTGCTTATCTGCAGCTGAACCATATGCATCTCCACAAGATTCAACAAACGCTTGGTTTTGTGGGAAGAATACTTGGAATGACACTAATTCTGCGAAATATGCAACTGGTCTATTTAATTTAACTTCTAAAGTATAATCGTCTAAAGCTTTAACACCTACCCCATCAACTCCATTTTCTTGTATTTCCTTTGTGCTAGAGCCAACTATATCAGCCATTATATATGAATATTCAGCAGCTGTTTCAGGAGTTAAAGTTCTCTTCCAAGAATACTCAAAGTCATGTGCTGTTACAGGTGTTCCATTTGACCAAGTTGAGTTCTTTCTTAATTTGAAAGTCCAAGTTAATCCATCTTCTGAAGTTTCCCAACTTTCAGCTACCCCAGGTTGAACTTTTCCCTCTGCATCTACTCTAGTTAAACCTTCCATAGTTGTATTAGCTGTTTGAAAAGATTGTTGATCTGTTGCTTTACTTAAATCTAAAGTTGGTATATCTGATGATGTTGCCAAGTTTAGTACTTTATCATCCTTATCTACATCCGCATAAGTGTATGTATAATCAGCACCCCAAGAGTTATTTACTATTCCTGATACATAATCTTTTTCTAAGTATGCAGATGCCTTTTGATATATAGGTGCTAAATATCCATCTTCAAGCATTAACTTTTCTGCTTCTGCATATTTAGCATAACCTTCTGTTATTGGAAGCTTCATAGCTTCTTCTATTAATTTATTATATTCTTCACTGTTATATCCAACTTGGTTAGAAAATTGATTTCCAGTTTGCATTGTTGATAGATATGTTAATGGATCTGGATAATCTGCTCCCCATCCAGAGAATGCCAAATCAAATTCCCCATTAGTTTCCCTTTCTAATTTTTGTTTAAATGGTAAATTAGAAACTTTTACAGTTAAGCCTTCTAAGTCACTTAATTCTGACTGTATATATTCTCCTGTCCTCTTACCTGTATCATGATCATATGTTAATAATTCCATTTCAACAGTATCAAACCCTACTTCTTCTTTAGCCTTTTCCCAAAGTTCTTTAGCTTGTTCTTCATTATACTCATAACCCATACCTTCAGTTAAATCTGTATAATCTTTTCCGTTGTCAAATGCTAACCCCTTTGGTGTAAATGTAGATGTTGGTATTGAACCATTATTTAATATAACATCACAATAAGCTTGCTTATCTATTATCATAGATATAGCCGCTCTTGCATTTTTATTGGCAAGTACTTCTGCTGCAGTTGCAGTTCCTCCACCATTACTTCCTCCATTTGAGTTCTCCCCTGAACTACTACATCCAGCAAGTAAACTTGTGCTTAATAATGCAACTGTTGCCATTACTGTTAATTTTCTTCTTAAAAACATAACAAAACTCCCCCTCTTAATCGATTTTATATTTCTAAAATATTTATTTAAAATTAATTATATAACACTACTTCAAAAAAATCATTTGTTTTTTTAAATTTTCTGAATTTTTTCTCACATATAAAAAATTTTTATTAAATTATTTATTTTTTATTGAAAATACTAATATATACTATTACAATAATTTAATAAACTCGTTTTAAAGGGGGAAAGAAAATTGAAGAATTTTTCAATGCTGCTTGCAATTGATTTACTAATTAGTTTTTTTTATGATATAATATCAAAAAATTCTAATAATTTCGCATTCATAAATTGTGCTTTTATTATAGGAATGTTCTATTTTCTAGCAGGTTCCTTATGTTATGTGTGGGAAAAAGGGTTTTTTAATATAACTTTGTTTTCATTTAAGAAAATAAATAATGAAATACAAAAAAGAAAGGGTTTATTAACAGACGACGACAATGTTACTTTGGAGGATTACGTATATAGAAAAAATAAATTTTTCTTAACTAGTAACTTGTTAAGCTGTGGTGGGTTTATATCAAGTTTGTGTATTATGATAAGTTTTTTATACATATAAATAAATTAAAAAAGGGGGGGGATAGCGTGTTTCGCTATATAATGAAACGTATTGGTTATATGTTTATAACTTTATTTATTGTCATCTCAGTAGTATTCTTTTTAGTTAGACTTCTTCCAGGTACGCCATTTAATGAAGAAAAATTAAATGCAGAGCAAATCGCTCAACTTCAAGCTCAATATGGATTAGATGATCCAGTTCCTGTTCAATATGTAAGATATTTAACTGGAGTATTTCAAGGTAAATTAGGTATTTCATTTAAACAAGCAGGTCAAACTGTCGAAGGTATTATAAAACTTCGTATAGGACCATCTGCTATGCTTGGAACTCAAGCTTTAGTATTAGGTTCTGTAGTTGGGCTTATATTGGGTATAGTCGCCGCACTTAATAGAAATTCAATTTGGGACTATTTATGTACTATATTATGTGTACTAGGTGTATCAGTTCCATCATTCGTAGTTGCTGCAACATTACAGTTATACTTAGGAGCTAAATTTCGTCTTTTCCCAATAACATGGGGTGTTCCATTAGGTTCTGATTTCAGATATATATGGACAATCTTACCATCAATAGCATTATCATTCTTTACAATTGCAAATGTTGCTCGTTTTACTAGAACTGAGTTAGTTGAAGTTTTAAATTCAGAATACATAATTACAGCTAAGGCAAAAGGTTTATCTAAATCTACAGTAATATTAAAGCATGCTCTTAGAAATGCTTTAATACCTGTTATAACAGTTTTAGGTCCATTAGCTGCAGGTCTTCTTACAGGTTCGCTAGTTGTAGAAAAAGTTTTTGCCGTTCCTGGTATAGGTGATTTATTGGTTAACGCAATAAATACTAATGACTTATTTATAATTTCAGGTGTAGCTATAATCTATAGTGCATTCTATATAACAGTTATATTGATTGTAGATGTACTTTATGGAGTTATAGACCCTAGAATACGTTTAGCAGGAGGTAATTAAGATGATTGATAAAGTTATGATTGATGGTCAGCAAGTTGAGTTAACTAAAGATATGTTTGAAATGGCTCCTGCAAATTTTGGAGATAATGAAGCTATATCTAGACCAAGTTTAACTTTCTGGCAAGATGCAAGAAAAAGATTATTTAAAAATCCTGGTGCTGTTACTGGATTAGTAATATTATGTTGTATTATTTTAATGGCAATATTTGCACCTATGTTTTCTAAATTTGATTATAAAACTCAAAATATAAGACATACAAAAGTTCCACCAAAAATGCCTATAGTCTCTTCTCTAGGTATTATGGATGGTAAAAACTCAGATGGTGTTGATGTATATGAAGAAAAAGGAATTGAAGAAACTTATTTATTTGGTACTGATGCTCTAGGTCGTGATATATGGACTCGTACTTGGACTGGTGCAAGAGTTTCTTTATTTATAGCTTTACTTGCTGCTGTATTTGATCTTCTAATAGGGGTTACATATGGTGGTGTATCTGCTTACTATGGCGGTAGAGTCGATATTATCATGCAGCGTATTATAGAAATAATTTCAGGTGTACCAAGCCTTGTTGTTGTTACACTGTTTATAATGGTGTTTGAGCCTGGTATCATGTCTATATCTATGGCTATGGCAGTATCTGGCTGGACTGGAATGGCTAGAATTGTACGTTCTCATGTATTAAGACTTAAAAATCAAGAATTCGTTTTAGCTTCAAAAACTTTAGGTTCTTCTGATGTTAGACTTATACTAAAGCATCTTTTCCCTAATATTATTGGAAACATAGTTGTTGCAATAATGTTCTCATTACCTAGCGCAATATTCTATGAAGCATTCTTAAGTTTTATAGGTTTAGGTCTTCAACCACCTTATGCATCTCTTGGTGTTCTTATAAATGAAGGATTCCAGGCATTACAAAACTATCCATATATGATGTTTATACCATCTATTGTAGTTTGTTTATTAATATTCAGCTTAAACTTACTAGCAGATGGTCTAAGAGATGCTGTTGACCCTAAAATGCGTAATCAATAATAAGTAAGGGGGAGAGTTTATTGGAAAAATTACTAGAAGTAAAAAATTTATGTGTTAATTTTGGTACTTACGGTGGAGAAGTTAAAGCTGTAAGAGGAGTTACATTCGATTTACATAAAGGAGAAACATTAGCTATAGTTGGTGAATCAGGTTCTGGTAAATCTGTTGCTTGTAAAACTATAATGAGAATCCTTTCATCAAACGGCTATATAAAAGACGGTCAAATTTTATTTGACGGTAAAGATTTAACTAAAATAAGCGAAAAAGACATGGAAAAAGTTAGAGGTAAAGATATTGCAATGATATTTCAAGATCCTATGACTTCTCTAAATCCTACTATGACTATAGGTAAACAAATAATGGAACCTATTATAAAGCATCAAGGATTTAGTAAAGAAGATGCTAGAAAAAGAGCAATAGAGCTTATTGAATTAGTTGGAATATCTGATGCAGAAAAAAGATTTAAGCAATATCCTCATCAATTTTCTGGTGGTATGAGACAACGTATTGTAATAGCTATATCTTTAGCTTGTAATCCTAAAGTTCTAATTGCTGATGAGCCGACTACTGCTCTTGATGTTACAATACAAGCTCAAATATTAGAACTTATAAAAGATTTGCAAGAAAAAACTGGTGTAGCAGTTATATTCATAACTCATGACCTTGGAGTCGTTGCTAATATGGCAGATAGAGTTGCAGTTATGTATGCTGGAAAAATCATAGAGTACGGAACTTCTGATGATATATTCTATGACCCTAAACATCCTTATACTTGGGGGCTTTTAGGGTCAATGCCTACATTAGATATCGGAGATAATGATTTATATAATATACCTGGAACCCCTCCAGACTTAATGGATCCTCCTAAAGGAGATGCATTTGCGCTTCGTAGTGCATATGCAATGAAAATAGACCATTTAGCCGAACCTCCTATGTTTAAAGTTAGTGATACTCACTATGCTGCTACATGGCTTTTACATCCATTAGCTCCAAAGATTGAAAGACCTGTAAATGTAGGAAGAAAGAAGGTGAATATAAATGAGTAGAAAAATTTTATTAGAAGTTAAAAATTTAAAACAATACTTCCCTTTAGGAAGAAAAAGTGTTGTAAAAGCAGTAGATGATGTATCTTTTCATATATATGAAGGTGAAACATTTGGTTTAGTTGGTGAATCAGGTTCAGGTAAATCCACTACTGGAAGAACTATAATCCGTTTATATGACCCAACTGGTGGAGAAGTTATATTTGATGATAAAGTAATATCTAACAAAAAACTTCCTAAAGACGATAAAGTATATGTTAATAAACATATGCAAATGATATTCCAAGACCCAATGGCATGTTTAAATCCACGTATGACTGTTATGGATATAATAGCTGAGGGCTTAGATATACATGGTCTATGTAAAAGTAAAGAAGAAAGAACTCAAAGAGTCTATGAGTTATTAAGAACTGTTGGGCTTAATGAACAACATGCTAATAGATATCCACATGAATTCTCTGGAGGTCAAAGACAACGTATTGGTATTGCACGTGCATTAGCTGTTGAGCCAAAGTTTATAATTGCCGATGAGCCGATTTCAGCGCTTGATGTTTCTATACAAGCTCAAGTTGTTAATCTTCTTAGAAAACTACAAAAAGAAAATGGTCTTACATACTTATTTATAGCACATGACCTTTCAATGGTTAAATATATAAGCGATAGAATAGGTGTTATGCATAAAGGTAAATTAGTTGAGTTAGCATCTTCAGATGATTTATATGAAAATCCACTTCATCCTTATACTAAATCACTTTTATCAGCTATACCTCTTCCTGACCCTGATTATGAGAAAACTAGAGAACGTATAAAGTATGACCCTAGCATTCACGACTATTCTACTGAAAGTCCTGAATGGGTTGAAATAAGACCTGGCCACTTTATATATGGCTCTAAATCAGAATTAGCTAATTATGAAAAAGAGTTAAGTGCTAAAGAATCAAATGCTTAATGTATATAAATAAAAAGCCATATCTAATTAGTAGATATGGCTTTTTGAATTTATTCAAAATATTTCTTTAAGAACTTTCCTGTATAAGAACCTTCAACCTTAGAAACTTCTTCTGGAGTTCCAGTAGCAACAATCTTACCACCTTTATATCCACCCTCTGGACCTAAATCAATTATATAGTCACAAGTCTTTATTACATCTAAGTTATGTTCTATAACTACTATACTATTTCCTGTATCAGCTAATTTTTGAAGAACTTGAATTAACTTATCTACATCAGCCATATGAAGACCTGTAGTTGGTTCATCTAGTATATATAAAGTCTTTCCTGTTGGTCTTTTACTAAGCTCTGTAGCTAGCTTTATTCTTTGAGCTTCTCCTCCTGATAATTGAGTTGATGGTTGTCCTAACTTAATATATGAAAGTCCAACATCCATTAATGTTTCTAATTTTCTCTTTATATTAGGTATGTTTTCAAAGAACTTAAGAGCTTCTTCTACGTTCATATCAAGTACATCAGCTATAGTCTTATCTTTATATTTAACTTGTAAAGTTTCTCTATTATATCTTTCTCCTTTACATACCTCGCAAGGTACATAAACATCTGGCAAGAAGTGCATTTCTATTTTTATTATACCATCACCTTTACAAGCTTCACATCTACCACCTTTTATATTAAAGCTGAATCTACCTTTTTGATATCCTCTAGCTTTTGCTTCATTAGTTGATGCAAATAAATCCCTTATCATATCAAATACACCAGTATAAGTTGCTGGATTTGAACGAGGAGTTCTTCCTATTGGACTTTGATCAATATTAATTATTTTATCTATATTCTCGATTCCTTTTATTTCTTTATGCTTTCCTGGTCTATCTCTAAGCTTATTTATTTTACTTGCTATCCCTTTATATAATATATCATTTATTAATGTACTTTTTCCTGAACCTGATACTCCAGTTATACAAGTAAATTTACCTAGAGGGAATTTTACATTTATATTTTTTAGGTTATTTTCATTAGCTTTAACTATTTCTATAAAGTTTCCATTTCCTTCTCTAGTTATCTCTGGTATTTGTATTTCTTTTTTACCACTTAAATACTGACCTGTTATAGAATTTGGATTATCTAGTATTTCCTCTAAAGTTCCTTGAGCAACTATTTGTCCTCCATGAACTCCCGCACCTGGCCCAATATCAACTATATAATCACATTCTCTCATTGTATCTTCATCATGTTCTACAACTATAAGAGTATTCCCAATATCAGTTAAATGTCTTAATGTTTTTATAAGTCTATCATTATCTCTTTGATGAAGACCTATACTTGGTTCATCAAGTACATATAAAACTCCAACAAGAGCTGAACCAATTTGAGTGGCAAGTCTTATACGTTGAGCTTCTCCTCCTGATAATGTTCCTGCCTTTCTTGATAAGTTTAAGTAATCTAAACCAACATCTCTTAGGAAAATTGCTCTTCCTCTTATTTCTTTTAATATTTCATGTGCTATAAACTTTTGCTTTTCACTTAAGTTTATATTTTCTATATATTCTACAAGCTCGTTAACAGAGAAATCTGTAACCTCCATTATATTTTTTCCATCTACTAAAACTGATAATACTTCTTTTTTAAGCCTTGCTCCCTTACACTTTGGACATGGAGTTTCAGCCATATATTCTTCAATTTTATCTCTAGAGTATTCTGAATTTGTCTCTCTATATCTTCTTTCTAGATTTGGTATAACACCTTCAAAATAAGCTTGATATTCTCTTCTACCACCATATTTTGATTCATATATAAATTGCACCATAACATTATTAGTTCCATAAAGTAACTCATGTACAAATTCTTCAGGTAAATCCTTTACTGGAGTTTCTATTGATACACCAAAATGATTTGCTAAACTTTGAACCATTTTACTATAATATGTATCATCATTTACTCCTACTGAACCCCATGCTGCTATTGCACCTTGTTTTATAGATAGGTCTTTGTTTGGTATTACTAAATCAGGATCAACCTCTTTACTTTCACCAAGTCCATTACAAGTCTCACAAGCTCCAAATGGGGCATTGAACGAGAACATTCTTGGAGATAATTCTTCTATTCCTACTCCATGCTCTGGACATGCAAATTTAGTTGAATAAAGTATTTCTTCTCCATCTATTATTTGAGCTATAACAAGCCCATCAGATAATTTTACTGCAGTTTCTATAGAATCTGTAAGTCTAGACTCTATACCATCTTTTATTACTATTCTATCTACAACAACTTCTATATTATGCTTTTTGTTTTTACTTAAATCTATCTCATCAGTAACTTCGTAATTTTCTCCATTTACTCTTATTCTGACGAAGCCCTCTTTTTTAATATTTTCAATTAGTTTTTTATGAGTACCTTTTTGTCCTCTAACTACTGGCGATAATATTTGTAACTTCGTTCTTTCAGGAAACTCCATCATCTTGTCTACGATTTCTTGTATAGTCATTTGACTTATTTTAGCCCCACATACAGAACAGTGTACTTCTCCTACTCTAGCAAATAGTAGCCTTAAGTAATCATAAATCTCTGTAACAGTCCCCACCGTTGAACGTGGATTTTTAGATGTAGTTTTTTGATCTATAGATATAGCTGGAGATAATCCTTCTATATATTCAACATTAGGTTTCTCCATTTGTCCTAAAAATTGTCTAGCATATGCAGATAGACTTTCTACATATCTTCTTTGTCCTTCTGCATATATAGTATCAAATGCTAATGATGACTTACCTGAACCTGATAATCCGGTAAATACTATAAATTTATTTCTTGGAAGTTCTAAGTCTACGTTTTTTAGGTTATGCTCTTTTGCACCTTTTATTATGATTTTATCTTCCATTTAACCATTTATCCTTTCCTCTAGTTGTTTTATTTTATCTCTAAGCTCTGCTGCTCTCTCAAATTGTAGATTTTGTGCAGCTTCCATCATTTCAGCCTGAAGTGCAGCTATATTTTCTTTGATTTCTTCTACATTATCTGTCTCTTTAATTCCATAAATAGTTTCTTCATCCGCTACTACAGTAGCTTCTATAGCATCTCTTACTTTTTTCTTGATAGTTGTAGGTGTTATATTATGCTCTTCATTATATAACATTTGTATTTCTCTTCTTCTCTTTGTCTCGGCTATAGCACTTTCCATCGATCTAGTTATCTTATCTGCATACATTATAACCTTACCTTCTGAGTTTCTTGCTGCTCTACCTATTGTTTGTATTAAAGATGTCTCAGAACGTAAAAATCCTTCTTTATCTGCATCAAGTATTGCAACTAATGAAACCTCTGGTATGTCTAGACCTTCTCTAAGTAAGTTTATACCAACTAGTACATCAAACTTTCCAAGTCTTAAATCTCTTATTATTTCTACTCTTTCTAAAGTATCTATATCTGAATGTAAATACTTAACCTTAATTCCTATTTCTTTTAAATAGTTAGTTAAGTCTTCACTCATCTTTTTAGTAAGAGTAGTTATTAAAACTCTTTCATCTTTTTCTATTACCTTATTTATCTCAACTACTAAATCATCTATTTGATTATTTATAGGTCTAACCTCAACAATAGGGTCAAGTAGTCCTGTTGGTCTTATTATTTGCTCTGCTATAGTCGTTGAATGCTCTAATTCATAAGATCCTGGTGTAGCTGTTACAAATAGTATTTGATTAATATTCTCTTCAAATTCATCAAAGTTTAATGGTCTATTATCATAAGCAGAAGGCAATCTAAAGCCATTATCTATAAGTGATGTTTTTCTTGATCTATCTCCTGCATACATACCTCTAACTTGAGGAACCGTTACATGTGATTCATCTACTATTATTAAATAATCATCTGGGAAAAAATCCATTAATGTATATGGCTTTTCTCCTGGTTTTCTTCCTGTTATATGTCTTGAGTAGTTTTCTATACCTTGACAGAAGCCTATTTCTTTAAGCATTTCTATATCATATTTAGTTCTTTGCTCTATTCTTTGAGCTTCTAATAATTTATCATCATCTTTAAATGATTTTACTCTCTCCTCTAGCTCTTTTTCTATTTCAATAACAGCTTTTTCAACTCTCTCTGGCGTTGTTACATAATGAGATGCAGGGAAAATAACAACATGATTTCTAGTCCCTACAATTTTTCCCGTTACATAATCTATCTCAGTTATTCTATCTATTTCATCACCAAAAAATTCAATTCTTATAGCTCTTTCATCATTACTAGCTGGAAATATCTCTAATATATCTCCTCTTACTCTGAAAGTACCACGTGTAAAGTTTATATCATTTCTTTCATATTGTATTTCTATTAATTTCTTTATAATATCATCTCTATCTCTTTCCATTCCTGGTCTTAATGATAACATAAGCTTTCTATAATCCTCTGGATCCCCTAAGCCGTATATACAAGACACAGATGATATTATTATTACATCATCTCTTTCTAGTATTGCTGCAGTTGCTGAATGACGTAGTTTATCAATTTCATCATTTATGCTTGCATCTTTTTCTATATATGTATCACTATGAGCAACATATGCTTCTGGTTGATAATAATCATAGTAACTTACAAAATATTCAACTGCATTATTTGGAAAGAATTCCTTAAACTCACTATAAAGTTGAGCTGCTAAGGTTTTGTTATGAGCAAGTATTAAAGTTGGCATTTTTACCTCTTGTATTATATTTGCCATTGTAAATGTTTTTCCTGACCCTGTAACACCTAATAATGTTGAGTATTTTTCATTATTATTTATAGCACTTACTATAGATTTTATAGCTTCTGGCTGATCTCCCGTAGGTTTAAAATCTGACTTTAATTCAAAATCCAAATATATCACTCCTTCATCCGAACACTATTCCAATAAATGTAATTATATCATAAAATATATTCTACTTATATTATCCTCAATATTTTTTAATTCTTTATCTATATAAATGTTTTTACATATTTTACCCAATATACGTTACTTTGAACCTTATTATATTTTTTTATTAATAATATAAATTTGAACATAAAATTAAAGACCTCTATAAAATAGAGGTCTTTTAAATGGGGGAGATTGAGTAATTTATTATTAAGTTTTACAATATAATTATTTCCAATCCCATGAATTATATACATTAATTTATAAAAAAATTCCCTTCACTTAAACCTGATATAAATGAATCATTTTATTTTGCTAATTGTATATTCTTATTCCCACTACGGGTACATGCATTAATCAAAACAATTATAAGATTACAAGTTATACACATACAATATTATAAGATAAAATAAAAAAAGATTACGTGGCTACGTGCTACTCTCCCAGGCGGTCGCCCACCAAGTACCATTGCCGCTAAAGAGCTTAACTTCTGTGTTCGGTATGGGAACAGGTGTATCCTCTTTGCTATAATAACCACATAATCTT